>Ga0265294_10010836_pt1 | contig 10313 bp, 7 predicted proteins | sample MunlanPumphouse3_FD_192504 | JGI IMG/M metagenome (GOLD analysis project Ga0265294, IMG submission 192504) | Groundwater microbial communities from a municipal landfill in Southern Ontario, Canada - Pumphouse #3 | ecosystem: Environmental > Aquatic > Deep subsurface > Groundwater | place...
AGATTCTAAAAAAAAAGAGATGTATCAATTAAGATACACCTCCTTTTTCTATTTATGTTATAAAGTGAATTTAGTCTTTACATTTAGCACTAATGAATTCACGATTCAAACGAGCAATATTGCTAATAGAAATATTTTTAGGACATTCCATTTCACAAGCACGCGTATTGGTGCAATTGCCAAAACCTAGTTCATCCATTTTGGATACCATAGCTTTTGCTCGGCGAGCTGCCTCGACTTTACCTTGAGGAAGTAAAGCTAATTGGCTAACTTTAGCTGAAACGAAAAGCATAGCTGAGCCATTTTTACAAGTAGCAGCACAAGCACCACAACCAATACAAGCGGCAGCATCCATAGCCATTTCAGAATCTTCACGTTCGATAGGTGTTGCATTTGCATCAGGTACACCTCCAGTACCGATAGAAACGAAACCTCCAGCTTGTATAATTTTGTCATACGCTGAACGATCGACCATTAAGTCACGAATGACAGGAAAACCTGCAGATCTCCAAGGTTCGATAGTAATTGTATCGCCATCGTTAAAACGACGGATATACAATTGGCAAGTAGTAGTTCCTGTACCAGGTCCATGTGCTTCACCATTAATATAAAGAGAACACATACCGCAGATCCCTTCGCGGCAATCGTGGTCAAAGACGATAGGGTCTTTGCTTTCGCCAATTAATTTTTCATTCAAGATATCTAGCATTTCTAAGAAAGAAGTGCCTTGGTTAACCTTATCTAATGAATAGGTTTCAAATTGACCTTTAACTTTCGGGCCTTTTTGACGCCAAACTTTTAGTTTGATATTTATTTCTTTATCCATGATTCTAATTTTTGTGGGAGTTACTTCTTGTAATTACGGGTTTGAGGAACGACAAATTCATAGTTGAGAGCTTCTTTGTTGAGCTTAGGATCTTTGTTATCTCCTTGATGTTCCCAGCAAGAGACATACATAAACTGATCATCGTGGCGAAGAGCTTCACCTTCTTCAGTTTTGTGTTCAGACCGGAAATGTCCGCCACAAGATTCAGCACGGTCAAGTGCATCATGAGCCATCAATTCTCCAATTTCTAAAAAGTCAGCCAAACGTAAGGCTTTTTCCAACTCTATGTTTAGATCATTTGCTTCACCTGGAATGAATACATTGCTCCAAAACTCTTTCTTCAAATCTTTCAACTTGCCGATGACTTCTTGTAAGCCTTTTTCATCACGAGCCATCCCTACAAAGTTCCACATCAAGTGACCTAAGTTTTTGTGGATTGTGTCAACAGACTCTTTCCCCTTAATACTCATCAACGTTTTTATGCGTTCTTTAATTCCGTTTTCAGCTTCCTTAAATTCAGGAAGATCTGTACTAAAACGAGGAACTTGAATCTGGTCTGCCAAATAATTTTGAATAGTGTAAGGTAATACGAAATAACCATCCGCAAGACCTTGCATCAAAGCAGAAGCACCTAGACGGTTTGCACCGTGATCAGAGAAATTACATTCGCCAATAGCAAATAAACCAGGAACAGAGGTAGACAATTCATAATCAACCCAAAGACCACCCATCGCATAGTGAAGGGCAGGATAAATCATCATAGGCGTTTCGTAAGGATTTTCATTGTTAATCTCTTCATACATATCGAATAGATTACCATAACGATCCTTTACCGTTTGTTTGCCCAGACGGTCAATCGCTTCATTGAAGTCCAAGAATACAGCTAAACCTGTATTATTTACCCCATAACCAGCGTCACAACGTTCCTTAGCAGCACGAGACGCTACGTCACGAGGAACCAAGTTTCCGAAAGCAGGGTAACGGCGTTCCAAGTAGTAATCGCGATCTTCTTCAGGAATATCTTTTCCTTTTAAAGTTCCCGCTTGCAAGGCTTTAGCATCTTCAAGTTTCTTCGGTACCCAGATACGGCCATCATTACGAAGAGACTCCGACATCAAGGTTAATTTAGATTGATAATCACCATGTACAGGAATACAAGTAGGGTGAATTTGAACCATACAAGGATTAGCGAAATAAGCTCCTTTTTTATAACATTGCCATAGGGCAGAACCATTAGAGGTCATTGCGTTAGTAGAAAGGAAGAAGGTATTCACATAACCTCCTGTAGCTAATACAACTGCGTGAGCCGAATAACGTTCTAATTCACCGGTAATTAAATTACGCATAATTACACCACGAGCACGTCCGTCAATTTTTACTAAATCAACCATTTCATGACGATTATACATCTTAACCGTACCTAAGCCAATTTGACGGCTTAAAGCAGAATAAGCACCGAGAAGCAATTGTTGTCCCGTTTGACCACGTGCATAAAACGTACGTGATACCTGAGCACCACCAAATGAACGGTTAGCTAATAAACCACCATATTCACGAGCGAAAGGAACCCCTTGAGCCACACATTGATCAATAATAGAATTTGAAACTTCAGCTAAACGATAAACATTAGCTTCACGAGAGCGGTAGTCTCCCCCCTTGATTGTATCATAAAATAAACGGTAAACAGAGTCCCCGTCATTCGGATAATTCTTTGCAGCATTGATTCCACCTTGAGCTGCAATAGAGTGTGCACGACGAGGAGAATCTTGAATACAGAAGTTTAATACATTAAAACCCATTTCAGCCATAGAAGCAGCTGCGGAAGCTCCACCAAGGCCAGTCCCAACAACAATAACGTCAAGACGACGTTTATTAGAAGGATTTACCAATTTCTGGTGATCTTTATAATTTGTCCATTTGTCGGCTAAAGCGCCTTCAGGAATCTTGGAATCTATTTTAGTTATAATTTTATCTAAATCTATTTTAGTCATAATTTTTTCTATTTATCAAAAATTTGTAATTACATTCCGCCTACACCGTTGAAATAAAAGATAAGCGTGATAATGGCAAAAATACCACAGATTAAAGTGGCGAAGATGTTTGAAATTGTTTCAAGACGAGACAACCACTTTGTACTATTCCAACCAATTGTTTGTAAAGCACTCCAAAAACCATGTGTTAGATGGAACCATAAAGCTCCAAACCAAACCAAATAAAGAAGAGTCCATAAAAGATTCCCTTTTAAATAATAGTTAATAAAGGCTGCGCCTGATTGAGGATCCATAACTTTACCCATTAAGGTGGGTTCAAATCCAGCCAATTCGGCAAACATCATGTGATACCAGAATTGAGTAAAATGAAGGATTAAAAAACAAACGATGATAAGTCCCAAAACAAACATGTTTTGTGAAGACCAGCTTACGCCTTTAGGACGAACCGTAGAGTCGTAATGGTCAGAGCCACGAGCTTTGCGGTTCTGCAACGTCAACATACTTGCGTAGATGATGTGAATCACAAATCCTGCTGCCAAGATAAGTGTACCCGCTACGGCATACCAGTTTGAACCTAAGAAGCTACAGACCATGTCATAAGCTTCACCAGAAAAGACTGCTACCACATTCATAGAGAGGTGAAATAGCAGGAAAAGAATGAGAAAAAGCCCTGAAATACTCATAACGAGTTTCTTCCCAATAGAGGAATTAAGTAACCACATAAGATGATAATTTAAGTTATTTAATCATGTAAAAATTTCGGAACAGCAATATACCTCACTATAAGTAGGTATATTAAGCGCAAATGTAAAGCAAATCCTTAAACCAACAAAAGATTACGGAATAATTTCTTTAATGAATAGAAAAAACAGTAGAAATAAGGCAAACAATCAATAAAAAGCTATATATTCGCGCTAGATAGTTATAAGACTAGTATGAGAACAAGTGAACATATTGATAAAATGGAAGTGGATGAGGTTATAAAAATCTGCTATTACATCAAAATACAATAGAGAATTATAATATGTATAAGGATAATACTTCTATAGACCAATCCTTTTAATTCTATATGAACATGACGATTAATGTCAAAATGACTAAAAAACAGGTTATAGATAAACTATCAGAATATCCTTCCTGTGCCTTAGATACACGAGTAGCTCATTTGCAAGGAGAATGGCCTACACGTCAAGCAATAAGTAAGGTGATAGCACTAAGTCGTGCCATACTTTTTCCTGGTTTTTTTGGGAATCGAATAGTTGAACGAACTACATTGCAGGCACATATAGGTGTTTATTTATCACAATTAGAGCCTCTCTTGGCCTGTCAAATTAAATATGCCTTTGCTTTAAACCAAGCGAACAAGAAAATTCCCAGTAAAGTTTTAGAAGAAGAAGAGATAACGCTTCTTGTTGAATCCTATATGGCACAACTCCCCTCATTACGAGAACGATTGACAGAAGATGCACAAGCTATTTATGAAAATGATCCAGCAGCGCTTGATACATCAGAGGTTGTTTTATGTTATCCCAGTTTTTTTGCAATTACTAATTATCGAATAGCCCATGTCCTTTATGAACTTAACGTTCCCTATTTACCTAGAGTCATCACCGAGATAGCTCATGCAGAGACGGGTATAGATATCCATCCTGGAGCACAGATTGGTCATGCTTTTTCAATGGATCATGGGACAGGGGTTGTCATAGGAGAAACAACGAGAATAGGCAATCATGTTCGTGTTTTTCAAGGCGTTAGTTTTGCCGGACAGCCTTCTCCTTTGGGTAGCCTTTGTGAAAGTATGAGAGGTGTCGACCGACATCCTGTGGTAGAAGATAATGTTACGATCTATTCCAATGTAACGTTGCTTGGCTTGATTCATATCGGAAAGGGTTCTACGATATGTGGTAATGTATGGGTAAATACAGATATTCCAGCGGGATCGAAAGTAAAACAGGATAATCAATACGATACGAAAACAAGATAATAAATAATTAAATTTTCCACATAATATTAAAATGAACAACGAAACATTTGAAATGGTAGCCAAGACTCTCTATGGATTAGAGGACTTATTGGTGCAAGAATTGACTGATTTAGGTGCTACTGATTTAGAAACAGGGCGTCGCATGGTGTCATTTAGAGGCGATAAAGAATTGATGTATAAAGCAAATTTCCGTTGTCGTACAGCTCTTCGGATATTAAAGCCTATTTATCATTTCAAAGCAAGTGATGCTGATGAAGTTTATCAGGAAACAAAAAAAGTAGAGTGGGAGAAATACCTAACACTTGATAAAACATTTGCGATTGACTCAGTGGTCTTTTCTGATGATTTTAAGCATTCCAAATTTGTTGCTTATCGTACGAAAGATGCCATAGCTGATTATTTCATGGAGAAACAGGGGCAACGTCCTTCTGTACGTGTAAATAATCCCGATTTGTATATTAATATTCATATTTCACACAATGATTGTACTCTCTCTATTGATAGTTCAGGTGAATCATTGCATAAAAGAGGATATCGTGTTGACCAAACGGAAGCACCACTGAACGAAGTCTTAGCGGCAGGTATGATTCTTCGCTCGGGATGGAGAGGAGAAAGTAATTTTGTAGATCCTATGTGTGGATCAGGTACCTTATTAATTGAAGCAGCTATGATAGCTTGTAATATTGCTCCAGGTATCTATCGCAAATCTTTTGCTTTTGAACAATGGATGGATTTTGATAAAGAATTGTTTGAGAGCATTTATAATGATGAGAGCTACGATAAAGAGTTTGAATTTAAATGCTATGGATCAGATATCAATCCAGGGGCTGTTGAAATTGCTCAAAATAATATCAAAAGTGCAGGTGTAGGCAAATATGTAAATCTTAAGGTACAACCTTTTCAGCGTTGTGTAGAAGAAGATGCCCCTAAACCTGGTATTTTGATCACGAATCCTCCTTATGGAGAGCGTTTGCGTATGAATGATCTTTTAGGTTTGTATCATATGATAGGAGAAAGATTAAAACATGTTTATCCTGGATACAAAGCTTGGATTTTAACTTATAAGGAAGAGTGTCTTGATGAGATAGGATTACGTGCTAGTGAAACGTATACGTTGGTAAATGGTTCACTCGATTGTACGTATTGCGGATTTGAATTGTTTGCGGGTAAGAATAAAGAATATAAAACGCGTTTGGCCGATGGTGATAGTTTAAAAGACGAAAAGGCAGGTGTTTACTCAAACAATCCTTTTAGTAATAACGAAGAACGTGATAGACGTCCTCGTCGCTTTGACAATGACCGAAGAGGAGGAAGCGAAGATCGTCCTCGTCGCTTTGACAGTGACCGAAAAGGAGGAAGCGAAGATCGTCCTCGTCGCTTTGACAGTGACCGAAGAGGAGGAAGCGAAGATCGTCCTCGTCGCTTTGACAGTGACCGAAGAGGAGGAAGCGAAGATCGTCCCCGTCGCTTTGACAGTGACCGAAGAGGAGGAAGCGAAGATCGTCCTCGTCGCTTTGACAATGACCGAAAAGGAGGAAGTGAAGATCGTCCCCGTCGATTTGATGATGATCGTAGAGAGAGCTTCGACCGTCGTGGTAAGAATGATAGTCCTCAGCGTCGCTTTGACCAAGCTCATGGTAAAGGAAATTATGATGAAGATCCACGCGAAGAGTTGGAATCACGTTTTCAACAACCGATAAGTCAAGGTTGGGATAAAGATCGTACGATGCCTACTACCGAGAAAGGATGGGGAAGGACGAGTAGATCCTTTACTGATGAAGAAGATAAAAAGGACGTAAAAAATGAGCAAGACTAATTATTTACTTTGTGTACTGATTAGTACCTTTGTTTTTCCTTTTATGATATCGGCACAAAAAAAAGAATTGACGCTTAATGATTTGATTCCCGGGGGAAAAAGCTATAGACGCTTTGTCCCTCGTGCAATCAAACAACTCAAATGGCTAGATGATGATATGTATGTTTTTCAAAGAGGAGACACGTTATGGAAAGAATCTCCAAAAGGAGTCAAAGAAAAATTAGTCACCCTCTTAGACATTAACGAGTTATTGAAACTATGCGGACAAACTCCCATAGGAAAAATGCCCGTGATGTCATATCCCTTAAAGGATAAACCCGTATTGGCTTTTCGGATAAAAAAAGACTATATTCTTTACAATTACGTAGAAAAGAAACTTTATACAGACTATACACATGTCGAAGCGTGGAAGAACTTTGACGTGAATGCTGAGACAGGTAATGTTGCGTTTACAGAACGTAATAATTTAGCTATTCAATATCCTGACAATTCAACGGTAGAAGTAAGCAATGAAGCGAATCCTAGTATTGTATTTGGACAAGCGGTACATCGTAGAGAGTTTGGCATAACGAAAGGTACTTTTTGGAGTCCGAATGGTGAGTCGTTGGCTTTTTATCGAAAAGATGAAACGATGGTGACGGATTATCCCCTTGTGAACATCAATACCCGATGTGCTACTGATGACCCCATTAAATATCCCATGGCGGGCATGAAAAGTCATGAAGTATCGATCGGGGTTTATAATTTGGAGAAGAAGACGACCGTATGGCTTCGAACAGGAAAACCAAAAGAAAAATATTTAACCAATATTACTTGGAGTCCAGACGCCAAGTTTATTTATGTAGCTGAGTTGAATAGGGCGCAAAACGAAATGCACCTCAAACGATATTCAGCTCTAACAGGGCGCTTGGATCGAGATTTATTTACAGAGACCGATACACGCTATGTAGAACCCCAACATCCCCCCATCTTTGTGCCTGGTCATCCCGATCAATTTATTTGGGAAAGTGAAAGAGATTGGCATAATCATCTGTATCTTTTTAATACAAAAGGAGAATTAATTCGTCAGCTAACCAAAGGTGATTGGGAAGTAGTGAATTTAGTAGGTTTTGATCGTAAAGGCAAAGAACTTTATTATCAATCTACAGCCCCGCATCCTATATGTGCTTATACAGAAGGTTCGCCCATGTATAGATATACGTGGAAAATCTCATTAAAAAATAAAGCGCCCGAACCTCAATGTCTAAATTGGAAGATGGGGATGCATCATGCGCAGCTTAGTCCCAAAGGAGATTATTTGATCGATGAATGTTCGAGTGTGAATACTCCTAGAGACATAGATCTGATACAAACCAAAGAGGGAAAAGTAGAGAAAAAACTACTTTCAGCAAATGATCCTTTCAAAGGATACGAAATGCCCGAGATTATAACGGGTACGATTAAAGCAGCTGATGGTCTCACCGATCTTCATTATCGCTTAGTGAAGCCCCTTCATCTTGATACCCTGCGTAAGTATCCGACTATTGTGTATGTTTACGGAGGTCCGCATGCCCAATTAGTCGATGCCAGTTTTAATAGTGGTGTAAGAGGCTGGGATATTTATATGGCCTCTCGAGGTTATGTCATGTTTACCGTAGATGGAAGAGGTTCCGCACATAGAGGACATGCCTTCGAAAGCATCATTCATCGTAACTTAGGCGTCAATGAAATGGCTGATCAGCTGAAAGGAGTCGAATTCCTTAAAACCTTACCTTATGTAGATGTAAATCGCATGGGCGTACATGGATGGAGTTTTGGTGGCTTTATGACGACCAATTTGATGTGTACCTATCCTGATGTTTTTAAAGTGGGTGTAGCAGGGGGACCTGTTATCGATTGGTCGCAATATGAGATCATGTATGGCGAACGCTATATGGATACGCCACAAGAGAACCCGAAAGGATATGCACAAGCCAATTTAAAAAAGAAAGCAGCGAAGCTAAAAGGTCATTTGTTACTAATACACGGGACCGTAGACCCCGTTGTCGTTTGGCAACAAAGTTTGGGTTTTATCAAAGCGTGTGTAGATCAGCATACCTATCCCGATTATTTTGTGTATCCAGGACATGAACATAATGTAATAGGGAAGGATCGTCCTCATTTATATGAGAAGATCACTCGATACTTTGATGACTATTTAAAATAAATAACCTAAAAAATAAAGAGAAGAGATGAATATAATTTTATTAGGAAGTGGAGGGCGTGAACATGCGTTAGCTTGGAAGATTGCTCAAAGTACGAAAGTAGATCAACTTTTTATTGCTCCTGGCAATGCAGGAACGGCAGAAGTAGGAACAAACCTTAATATAGGCGTCAATGACTTTGATGCAATCGCAGCCTTTGTCCTTGAAAATCAAGTAGATATGGTCGTGGTAGGTCCTGAAGATCCCTTAGTCAATGGCATTTATGATTATTTCAAAAAGAATTCTCGTTTAGCAGATATCGCTGTTATAGGAGCGAGCAAAGCAGCCGCTCAATTAGAAGGAAGTAAAGATTTTGCAAAAGCCTTTATGCAACGCCATAACATACCCACGGCATGTTATAAAAGTTTTACAAAAGCGACGGTGGAAGAAGGAAAGACCTTTTTAGCTTCGTTGAATGCGCCTTATGTATTAAAAGCCGATGGCTTAGCAGCAGGTAAAGGGGTTCGTATTGTTGATACGCTTGATGAGGCGAAGCACGAATTGGAGGATATGCTAGACGGTATGTTTGGAGAAGCAAGTGCGACCGTCGTCATAGAAGAATTTTTGGAAGGTATCGAATGCTCTGTTTTTGTAATGACAGATGGTAAAGACTATAAAGTTTTACCGGTAGCCAAAGATTATAAAACAATAGGCGAAGGAAACGTTGGCCTAAATACAGGAGGTATGGGGGCTGTTTCTCCAGTTCCTTTTGCTGATGATGCGTTTATGCAGAAAGTAGATCAACGGATCATTCGTCCTACCGTAGAAGGCTTAGCCGAAGAAGGATTAGTTTATAAAGGCTTTATCTTTTTAGGTTTAATCAAGGTCAAAGGAGAACCTATGGTCATTGAATATAATTGTCGTATGGGTGATCCAGAGACAGAAGTCGTAATGCCTCGTATAAAAAGTGATTTTGTAGATTTGCTTGAAGGGGTAGCTCATGGAACGATTAAAGACGTCGTATTGGAAGAAGATCCTCGTGCTGCGGTTACCGTTATGCTTGTCAGTGGAGGTTATCCCGAAGCCTACGAGAAAGGCAAAGTAATGACTGGATTAGATCAAGTTCCTTCCGAAAGTATTTTATTTCATGCCGGGACCTGCCGAGAGAGTGAAGGCTCTTTGTTAACCAATGGTGGTCGAGTTTTGGCTGTTACCTCTTATGGTTTAACGAAAGATGCTGCTTTGCTACATTCTTTCAAGGGTGCACAAGCCATTGCATTTGATAAGAAATATTATCGTACAGATATCGGTTTTGATCTTTAATAAATAAGCGTCAAAAACAAACGGTTAGAAAAAGATGAGGCGAAAGAAGAACGGCATAAGCAACTCGTATTACAACATCAATGATACCCGCATTCATGTGGGTATCTTATTGATGTGTTTGTTGTGTTGGATTCTTGTTTACCGTAATTCGTGGGGGTATCCTGTTTCTAATGGTATCGATTCAGCCCCTTTGTGGAATTGGCTTGGTCGT
>Ga0265294_10010838_pt1 | contig 10312 bp, 9 predicted proteins | sample MunlanPumphouse3_FD_192504 | JGI IMG/M metagenome (GOLD analysis project Ga0265294, IMG submission 192504) | Groundwater microbial communities from a municipal landfill in Southern Ontario, Canada - Pumphouse #3 | ecosystem: Environmental > Aquatic > Deep subsurface > Groundwater | place...
CCTCTGCAAGAAGTAATTATACTGCTAAGCTTTATAATAATAACCGCAAACACTTCAATATTTTCTACATTCCTTACATGGAGAATTCCAAAATAAAATATCCCTTCTCCTAATGTATATAAAAAAAACCTATTGTAAAGACGCAATGCATTGCGTCTTTTGCAAAATTAATCATCCCACGAAAGAAATCATCTTCGTCCAAACAATCTAAAAGACGCAGCGTCCTCCTTCGCCTCCATTCTCGAAGAAACTCCTGCTAAGCTGGCGGCTACGGCGGACAAGGTGCTGCGTCTCTACTTCTGCCAGGAAAAAAACATCTTGATGACCTTTTTATCTCCACTTCGCTCCTGTGGAGCTATGTAGAGCAGGCTTCTCACCTTCTTACCTCTACTTCGCTCCTGTGGAGCTATGTAGAGCAGGCTTCTTACCTTCTCACCTTCTTATCCTCTTATCTTCTTATCTTCTTTTATTGAGTATTTCGTAAATCACATATCGGTGTTCCTTGTTCGATATTCAAGGAGGCCCCTCCATGCGTTGGGGTTCATTTTTCCGAAATATACATCCCACGAAAAAAATCATCTTCGTCCAAACAATCTAAAAGACGCAGCGTCCTCCTTCGCCTCCATTCTCGAAGAAACTCCTGCTAAGCTGGCGGCTACGGCGGACAAGGTGCTGCGTCTCTACTTCTGCCAGGAAAAAAACATCCTGATGACCTTTTTATCTCCACTTCGCTCCTGTGGAGCTACGGAGAGCAGGCCTCTTTTCTTATCTTCTTCTTTTCTTATCTTCTTCTTTTCTTATCTTCTTCTTTTCTTATCTTCTTCTTTTCTTATCTTCTTCTTTTCTTATCTTCTTCTTTTCTTACCTTCTTACCCTCTCACCTTCTTACCTTTTCACCTCTACTTCGCTCCTGTGGAGCTATGTAGAGCAGGCTTCTCACCTTCTTACCCTCTTATCTTCTTATCTCTTCTTCACAAAGGTCAATCTCTTTTGGTCTTTCCGTATATGGGGAAAAGTGAGCACCTTATTATGCATGGCCACATAAATGCCGGGAGGCATTATTCTTGCGGCTAAAAGGGCTTCGATCACGTTTTGGGAGGCGTCGCTATCGCGGAATTCATAAGGCCGCATGGCACCGGTAAAAATGATAGGACATTTAGGTTCTTGGATCTCTTTGTAAAGTAAAGCACCGGTCTGTTCAAGCGTATCGGTTCCATGCAAAATAATGATGGCGTCCGATATTTCTTGCGCTTGTCGGGCTATATCCAATATAATCTCCCTGTCAATATCGGTCATATCCAGGGAGTCTTTAAAAATAACATTTCGTTGATCAATGCTTAATTCCGGTAATCTTAAGGTCGATAATATTTTTGATAAGATCGAGTGCTGATTCAGCAAAGCCCCGCTATGTTCATTATAGGTTTTTTCTATTGTCCCGCCCGTGGTGATAAATGTGATCTTTTTCATGCTAAAACCTTTCCCTGTTATCATAAAAGATGTTACAAAACTTTTCATAACTCTCGCAAGAAGTTTCATGCGCAGGAAGCATTCTTGATATTTAATAGAGAAATTTTTCTTTAGTGAGCTCTTTAAGATGAAATGACTTTTTAAGCTAACGATTCTTAAGATTATTGAGCTTTTTACAAACATTTAGACAATTCGAGAAAAACTTTTTCACCTCAAATTATCTGAGTTTTTTTATATTTTCCCACAGCTTTTATGCTTATTCAATTTACTTTTTAATATACTTTCTTTATATTGCTTTATTGGTTTTCATAAACAGATCATCGCAGGAAATCCCTGCATCCTAAGGAGACAGCATGAATCCACTCGCCATAGAATTAAACGAGCAATTAAAAAAAGAAGCTCCTGTAATTTATGAGCTTTTATCCCAAAAAGGACGTGAATCTTACTTTCCAAAATCCGGTATTCTCTCTCAAAGCATGCAAGCAAAAAATACCGATATCAATGCCACCATTGGTATTGCCCTAAATGATGATGGCTCTCCCGTTCATCTTTCTTCTTTTGAAAAAATGATCTCTTTAGATCCCAAGAATTGTTTTTGCTACGCACCAAATTCCGGCCTACAGGAACTGCGAGAAATATGGAAAAAAATGCAACAGGAAAAAAATCCGGCTTTAAAAAACAAGACCACTTCTCTCCCTATTGTAACGGTGGGTTTATCTCATGGACTTAGCATTATCTCCACGCTTTTCCTCGATCCGGGCGATACGGTGATCATTGCCGATATGTTTTGGGGAAATTATAATATGCTGGTGAAAGAGCGCCTTGAAGTCAATTTTGACCAATATTCCTTTTACGATGGCAATGCCATGAATCTGGCCGGTCTTGAAGATCGTTTACTCAAAGGCAAAATTGGCAAGAAAGTTCTTCTTCTTAATTTTCCCAACAATCCCACAGGTTACACGCCCAGCCTGCAAGAAATGCAAAAGATCAGGGAGCTGGTATTGGCATCTGCTGAAAAAGGCAATCGCATTGTGATAATCTGCGATGATGCCTATTTTGGTCTGGTTTACGAAGACGGTATAGAGACCCAATCTCCTTTTGCCTACCTAAGCGATCTGCACAACAATGTTCTTGCCGTAAAAGTCGATGGCGCAACCAAAGAGGATTATGTTTGGGGTTTTCGCTCGGGTTTTATTACGTTTGGCGGTAAAAACTTATCTCCCGCTGTTTACAGAAATCTGGAAGATAGAGTCGCGGGTGCCATTCGTTCTTCTGTTTCTTCTTCACCACATATTTCTCAATCCATGCTAATTCGTGCTTTCCGTGCGCAAGAGTATTCTACAGAAAAAAAGGCCTACTACAACTTATTAAAATCACGTTATAACAAAGTCAAAGAGATTTTTAGCAAAAAAGGTGAGCGCTATGCCGAGTATTTTGAGCCGCTGCCTTATAATTCGGGTTATTTTATGTGCCTTAAGCTGCAGCCGGGAATTGATGGCGATGAGCTCAGGAAATTGCTGATAAAAGAATTTGATACGGGCAGTGTTTTTATTCGCGGTGTTTTGCGTTTGGCTTATTCGGCTGTTGCCCTCACTAGAATTGAGCAACTTTTTGAAAATATATATGAAGCCTGTAAAATGCTGAAAAAATAAAGGAGCATCTTGTGGCAAGCATAGAAAATTACAAGAATGACGAAGAATTTAAAGCCATCAGCTCAAGAATACGAAGCACCATACAAACGGCATTTTTTGGCAATAATGTTGTCCGCGTAAGAACGGTGGCTGAGGCATATTCGCTGGCAAAAAGGTCTCCGGGCACCATAGAATTGACCGGCATGCCCATTTATAAACCGGAAGAGCAAGGACTTCCCAAAGACGCCAATGTGCTCTTGTTTAATGACGGTGCGATCATTGGTCGTTGTGCAGCCGCTAGGCGAATTTTGGGCGACCCCGGCGTTGATATAGGATCGTATTCGGGGAAATTAAGAGAAGCAATTTATGCCACTCGATATCGCAAAATGTATCATGCCCAAGCTGTGGTGGGGCTCGATAAAGATTTTATGGTAAAAGCGCATTTTCTCATCCCCGAAATGCATGAAAACCTTCTGCTTTCCTGGATGCTAAATTTTCAATATTTTTCTGATGAGGTCAAGGAACTCTACAAAAACTCTCGCCACTTAGCTGAAGGCGATATTTATATTTTTGCAGATCCCGATTGGAAGCACCAAGAGCATCCGCTGGGACTTACTTTTTTCGATTCCGAGAATAATTGCGCAGCACTCTTAGGCATGCGTTATTTTGGTGAACATAAAAAAGCGACACTTACGCTGGCCTGGGGGACTGCCGCTCGCAATGGCTACGCTTCTTGCCATGGCGGCCTAAAGCGTTATAATCTCAAGAATGGCAGCTATACTCTGGCAGTATTTGGACTTTCCGGCTCAGGAAAATCCACTATTACCCACGCAAAACACGGCGGAAAATACGATGTGACAGTTCTTCATGATGACGCCTTTATTATTAATGCCCAAGGAAAATATTCCATTGCCATGGAGCCCGCATATTTTGATAAAACGCAGGATTACCCCATGAACTGCGAGGATAATAAATTCATTCTCACCTTACAAAATAATGGCGCCGTCAAATACGCAGATGGAAAATTATACCCGGTTACCGAAGATCTGCGAAATGGTAATGGTCGTGCCGTTAAATCTAAACTTTGGACAAAAAACCGTGTTGACCGCATAAATGACCCAATCAACGCCATTTTTTGGCTCATGAAAGATCCGACTATTCCACCTGTGATCAAGCTTGAAGGCGCTTCACTCGGTGCATGCATGGGCGCAACTTTAGCCACCAAACGTACTTCCGCCGAACGACTGGCTCCCGGTATAGATCCCGATGCTTTGGTTGTGGAGCCCTATGCAAATCCATTTAGAACCTATTCACTGGAAACAGATTATCATCGCTTTAAAGACCTCATTAAAGACGGTGTTAATTGCTATGTTTTAAATACCGGCTACTTTATGTCTAAAAAAGTCCAACCTCATCACACCCTGGGCATCATTGAAGCCATCGTAGAAGGTCGTGACAAGTTTATAAACTGGGCTCCCTTCACTGATATCAAGATCATGGAGATAGACGGTTTTGACTGCTCTTTAGAAAACAAAGCCTACCGTGAAGTTTTCATTAAACGCTTTAAAGAACGCCTTGAATTTGTCCGCAGCAACAAGAACAGCAAAGTCAGTCGCGATAAATTACCGGATGACGCACTTTCCTCCTTGCAGAAAGTTATTGATGAAATGCGGTGAATTGATTCCGGAATCCAGAATACAGATTCCTGATTCCTGATTCCTGGTTCCTGATTCCTGATTTCTGATTCCTGGTTCCTGATTCCCGGTTCCTGACTTATTTTAACAAGGTCATTTTTTGCGATCCTACTAACTGTCCATCAACTTTCATAATAACAAGATAGATCCCCGAGGCAAAATTCGAAGCATTCCAGTTATAATCGTATCTTCCTGCTGCTTGTATATTATCTGCAAGCACAGCAAGTTTCTTGCCATTCATATCATAGATGGAAAGCTCTAGTTGACTCTTTGTTTTTAGTTGATAGGCAATTCTTGTAAGAGGGTTAAAAGGATTGGGATAATTTGCCAATAACTGATGTTTATCAGGAAACATGCTTTCCTCTACCGGCAAGCCATGATGAGCTAATTGAATAAAAGAGCCCATTAAGGCCACGCGCTTTTGCTCCGGATAAACAGTCTCAAAGGGAAAGCCTAGCACCATGATTTTTCCCGGAGTAGTTCCACCCGGAAACAAGCCTTGATACACCACACCCGCTGCTCCGGAATAACCGGGATATTTTAAGCATGTTTGCGCATCTCCCCGAGGCTTGAAAACATCGGGGTAGCGAACATTGTAAGTACCGTGAGAGCCATTATCAAAATTAAAAACTCCCAGACCCAAAAATATGCTGTCGCCTGTTGCTTCTACAGAATACACGGTTCCGGCTCTTCCTCCCGGGGAATCCTGAAAATACTCTAGATGCAAAAAATTATGACAAAATGCTTTATCGCTACTTGATCCTTTATTATCAAGATCCCAGGCTATCTCGGAACCGGATACAAATAGATTTCCCCCAGAACGCAAATATGCTTTAATCATTTCCTGCTCTGAAGAAGAAAAGGTTTCATCTACCGTAGATTCTTCACCAAGCATATAATCTACCAGACAATAATTAGGAAAATTTAATAAGCCCTCAAGCATGGCATCGTTTGTTGCAGACACAATAGCATTTTCAAATTCACTTAATGCCTGAGCATGACGCAGGATTAGGTCGCCCGTATTTCCTGCCGTCTGTCTGTCAAATCCATTAATGATCAAAGCGGGCAGCGGACTGTATTCGCGTGTGACAAATAGCATTTCGGACAAAGGTCCGCAACCGCTGGTATTAACACCGGCAATTTTCACATAATAATAATCCTCCAATAAATTCGGCAAACTCATATCTGTGCTATCGCAAAAAAGAGTGTCCTTAAAACTTTGCCCATCACTGGACAAAAGCAGCATCAGTGAATCTATTTCGAATTCATAATTACAAGATATTTCAATCCCCGATGATGAATTCTGAAGCGCCCAGGATAAAATTTTCTTGGGCTTAGGAGGGGAATATGTTGTAAAAGATCGTGCTAAAGTCCAAAGTTCCCGAGCATGTAAACGAACTTTCCAATAGTATTTTGTATTGTTTTCAAGGCTATAGCTTAAGCGATATATATTCGTATCAAGAGCTTCCACATACTCAAGACTATCAGAAAAATCGGCAAGATCAGAGATGAGAAAATCATATTTTTTACCCTCAATAGCGCGCCATTTAAATAAGGGTTGAGATTCTACATTCGTGGCTGCATTAGCCGGTTCTGTCAATTGAGTAATATCGGCATTGGGATCGGAAAAATAAAAGATCATCTCTTGGGTAATCTCTAAAGAATCTGCAGTCCCATCATTAAAACACAGAAGAAATGTTTGAGCACTTAAAGGCAAAAGCCATATCATGAATAGAAAAAACCTAATTTTTTTCATTGTATTTCCTATTTTGGGTAACGAGTTAAAGTCATGGGCGTGGATTCATTACTTAACAATTTGAAAAGAACAGGATCTTTTAGGATATCGTGGGCAGACATTGTCACGCCATCAACATAGAGATACTCGTTAACAAGTCGAATGCCGTGACTATAATCCACATAGTAATCACCATGTCCGGAATACACAGGCTGAATAGGCGCTCCGCTTGTATAATGCCAACCATAGATACATACTTTCCCGGGCTTGCTTGCCATAATATTGCAAATAACCACATCTTTCTTGATACCGGCGATCAACTCCTCAATCCCACCACCCGCAAGATCTCGTGCCGAATTGATATCGCTATTATGTTCTACAAACTTATAGACTTGAGAATTATTATTTCCCACAGGAGCATAGGGAATGGGACTTAATTTTACCGTGGCATGTTTCCAGATATCATCGCACAGCTTTGGCGTAGTCAGAATGCACCCATAAGCATCAGCAATTTTTTGTGCTGTTGCAGGTCCCATGGGAATACGACAGTAATCCTGGTTTGAACCGATAGACAGATAATCGCTCATCACATCATATTCTACGGTATGCTCTACTCCATTTGCATCTTTAAAAACCGACCTAAGCCTAATGAACTCTCTTGAGATATCGGGAATATTTCCTGCAAGAATTTCTGCGAGAATCAAGGGTTCACGCTCCTGAAAAGTTGTCCCAAGAATATCATTCATAAACTCGGACCCACTACGCGCCGTATCATTTCTATCAGGAAAGGTCAGAGAAGATATTTTCACATGATCTATATCTGCCAACCTGATATCACGTTGGAAAGTTAGATAATGCACACGCAGTATTTTTTCGGGCATAAATAGTATTGAATCAATATCACTGAGTGCGATCTGGTCAATTCCATTAACCGTATGAATACTTAAAGATGCATGTGAGAGACTATCAAGATCGATAAACTGTAATTGCTTAAGATCTTGAATTTCATAGACACGATTATAGGATCCGCTTTCCACATGTAAAGATTGGGAATGAGAATATGAGAATAAGATAAAAAGAAACAAAATTGCCCGTTTCATACATTCACCTCTATTTATTGTTGACAGTCTAATATAAATAAATAATTCAGAAAACAAAAACAGGATATTCGGGATAGTTTTTTTAGATCTTCGCTTTTTTTCCTGCTCTCTCCCCCCCCCGATCTTTTCTAAAATTACACATCTCACGAGAGAAATGATCTTCGCCAAAACATTGTTGAGACAAGGCAACCTGATGACCTTTGACCCAATACCCTCTTAACTTCTTATATTGAGGATTTCCTAAATCGAAAATCGTTCATCCTAATTTATTAAAAAACTCAATTGTAAAGACGCAATGCATTGCGTCTTTACCTCTGCCAAGAAAAAATCATCCTGATGACCTTCTGACCTCTACTTCGCTCCCCGCTCTTAATCATCCGCTCATGCTTTCTGTTCAAGTACTTCCCTTGCACGCTTCAGGGCTTGATTGATATTCTTGAAAATATTTTCTTCTCCAATTTCTTCCCATAATCCGGAGCGTTTTAATGCACTGGCCGGCTGGGTGTGAACTCCCGAGATAATAAGCTGCGTCGAGGTTTTGCGACATTTCCTTAAAAACTCCCGTATGGCATGTAAACCTGTCGCATCAATGGCAGGCACATTACGAATGCGTAAAATAATAACCGGAACGGGTTTTTCGATGCTACGAATTGCCTCCTGAAATCGGTCTGCAGCACCAAAGAAAAAAGGTCCCTGCACTTCAAACATCTCCAGGCCTTCCGGCAGATCTTCCAAGCGGCTCATCCAAGCAGTTTCTTCGTTGTCTGGATCGCCCTTTAACTCGCGAGTGATCACGCTGACATCGGCAACTTCAGCCATACGGCGGATAAACAAAAGCGCCGCCAAAACAAGGCCAAATTGCACTGCAACCGTTAAATCTACAAATACAGTTAACAAAAATGTGGTCAATAAAACCATCACATCACTGCGAGGTGCTTTTAACAAGCGAATAAAATGATCCACTTCACACATTCCAATACTGACCACAACAAGAATACCGGCCAACGATGCGAGTGGAATGAGAGCAGCTACAGGAGCCAAAAATAAGAGAACAAGTGTTAAGGTAATCGCGTGGATCACACCGGCCACAGGAGTTTTACCGCCACTTTTAATATTAGTTACCGTTCGGGCAATGGCACCGGTTGCGGGAATACCGCCGAATAGGGCCGAGCCGATATTGCCCAAACCCTGGGCAACCAGCTCCATATTAGAGCGATGACGTCCACCCGTCATTCCATCAGCTACGGTGGCTGAAAAAGGGATTCGATAGCACAAAGTATAGCTATAGTAAAGGCAGGTTTAATGAGCCCTTTGATTTCGCTAAAAGATATATCAGGTAAGGATGGAGATGGTAAAAAACGTGGCAGATCACCGAATCGGCTGCCAATGGTTTCCACGTCCAATTTAAAAACAAGCACAGCGATCAAACCGGCGAACATTCCCACAAGCAAGGAAGGCCAGCGTGGAAGAAAGCGCCGCACGGCCATAACAATTAGGATGGTAGCTATGCCAACGGCAGCAGAAGGCAGATGGATGGTATCGATGTGCCTAAAGTAGGCTGCCAATTTAGGAATAAATTCAGCTGGCGGCGTAGCCATCTGCAGCCCCAAAAGATCTTTAATTTGTGTAGAAAAAATAACAACAGCGATCCCGGAGGTGAATCCGGTTGTAACCGGAAAAGGAATAAAACGGATGAGCGCCCCCATACCTGCTATGCCCATGACAATAAGAATGACTCCCGCTAATATCATGGAGGCAACCAGACCTGAATAGCCATATTGTGCGAGAATTCCCGATACTATCACAACAAATGCACCGGTAGGACCACCGATCTGAACTCGACTTCCACCGAAAAGAGAAATTAATAAACCGGCAACAATGGCTGTAAAAAGTCCCCGTTCAGGCGGCAGGCCACTGGCAATGGCAAAAGCCATTGCTAAAGGAATAGCGACAATACCAACAGTTACACCGGCAATAAGATCTTTACTAAAAACCGATCTATCATAGCCGCGCAACACTGAAAATAATTTAGGTTTTAACATAAAATCCTTCTAATTTTAATATCATATCTAGAATGAAAGGAAAAGATCAACCCCTCCATGCGTCGGGGTTGAATATTTTCACCACTTCAACCTTTCAACGCTTCAACATTCTTATATCGCGGATTTCGTAAATCACATATTGGTGTTCCTTGTTCAATATTCGAGGAGGCCTTCCATGCGTCGGGATTGAATATTTTCGACGCTTCAACATTCTTATATCTTGGATTTCCCAAATCAAATATCGACATTCCTTGTTCAATATTCGAGGAGGCCCCTCCATGCGTCGGGATTGAATATTTTCGACGCTTCAACATTCTTATATTGCGGATTTCCCAAATCAAATATCGACATTCCTTGTTCGATATTCAAGTAGTCCACCTTTCGTCATCCTGAACTGGTTTCAGGATCTCTGTAAGATCAGAGTTTTCTCTTTTGTTCAAGCGTATATTCAATCTTCATATCCAAAACCCTCTCTTTACGCAACGAAAGAAAACCTTTTCCTGCGCTCCAAAATCGTCCTCTTCTTTTCTTTGTGACCAAAGTAAAAGAAGCAAAAGAAAGTCTGCCACTGCACCTCCTTTGACTAAAAATCTTCCTCTTTCGCTAAACCTTTGAGAGGTTTCATCCCGACCCGATACCTCGG
>Ga0265294_10010839_pt1 | contig 10312 bp, 5 predicted proteins | sample MunlanPumphouse3_FD_192504 | JGI IMG/M metagenome (GOLD analysis project Ga0265294, IMG submission 192504) | Groundwater microbial communities from a municipal landfill in Southern Ontario, Canada - Pumphouse #3 | ecosystem: Environmental > Aquatic > Deep subsurface > Groundwater | place...
TTGAAACTGAAAACGTTCTCCAGGCTTAGCACTACCTAAACCCGATTCTACCTTACAATTTTTAACTATTTCAAGAGAATTTTCATTAATAAATTCCTTAAAATCAATATCTTTATTACCAGCAGGATCCTCATTTTTAAACAATCTATCATATAACCTAAGCTCTGCATCTAAAGCATCATTAGTCGAAACCCAATGTAAAGTTCCCTTAATTTTTCGTTTACTAGCTTCATTTCCACTACCACTTTTAGATTCCTTATCATAATCACAATGCACTACAAGTACATTCCCATTTTCATCCTTATCTACACCAGTACATTTAATTATATAAGCTCCCTTTAGACGAACTTCTCCGCCAACTTTTAGTCTAAAAAATTTTCTTGAAGCCTCTTCCTTAAAATCTTTACTTTCAATATACAATTCTCTAGAAAACTTTACCTTGCGACTACCTGCCGATTCATCTTCGGGGTTATTCTCCACATCCACAAATTCAGATTCACCCTCAGGATAATTATCTACAATCAAGTGTATAGGATCTAATACAGCCATCATTCTATGAGAAGTTTTATTTAAATCTTCCTTAACACAAGCTTCAAGCAATGCCATATCTACTACAATCTCACGTCTAGCCACGCCTACCTTTTCAGCAAACATTCTAATAGAACTAGGAGTATATCCTCTTCTTCTCAATCCAGCAATTGTAGGCATTCTAGGATCATCCCATCCTGAAACTATCCCTTTCTGTACAAGCTCAAGCATTCTTCTCTTGCTCATAACAGTATAACTAATATTTCTTCGAGCAAATTCTATTTGTCTAGGACGATAATCCGTCTCTGTTAATTGGTCTAAATACCAATTATACAAAGGACGATGAACCTCAAATTCCTTTGTACAAATTGAATGAGTTATACCTTCAATGTAGTCACATTGTCCATGAGTAAAATCATACATAGGATAAATACACCATTTATCACCAGTTCTATGATGTTTAACGTACATAATTCTATACATAATAGGATCTCTCAATAACATATTTGAGGAAGACATATCTATTTTTGAACGCAAAACACACTCTCCTTCTTTAAATCCTCCATCTTTCATCTTTCTAAAAAGAGTTAAATTTTCTTCAGGAGATACATACCGATAAGGGCTAGCCTCACCAACTTCGGTAGGACCCTTTTTTTGTTTGCTTATGAGTTCTGCAGACTGCATATCAACATAAGCTTTTCCATCAAGAATTAACTTTTCAGCCCATTCATACAATTTATCAAAATAGTCAGAAGCATAATGCACATCACCATACCAGTGAAAACCCAACCAATTGATGTCATGTTGAATAGCATCCGTATATTCTGCATCTTCTTTTACAGGATTTGTATCATCAAAACGTAGATTACACTTACCATTATATTTTTCAGCTAATCCAAAATTAAGACAAATTGATGTAGCATGTCCAATATGCAGATAACCATTAGGTTCTGGAGGAAAACGAGTATGAACTCTCCCTTCATTCTTGCCTTCTGCCAACTCCTTTTCGATAATCTGTTCGATAAAATTCAATGATTTTACCTCCTCTTCGCTACTTGCGACAACATGACTTTTATCCATAACTATATTATTATTAAAAAAATGAAAAAATATTGCGCACAAATGTAATAAATTTAGATAAATTTTAAAAGTTTTATATCTTTGTAGTCATGAAAAAAATGATATATACAATAATACTTTGTTTTGCTAGTATATTTTGCTTTGGACAAAACAATAATTTTGGTCAGATCGGCAGAATGGACAAAGACGGAAGACCCATACAAGGAAATGATTCTATTCAAAAAAATAGGTCCTCTGACGATACAAAATTGCATATTAGGAAATTATTTCAATGGGAAAGGAATGGAGTGTACAAAAAAAAACTTCCATCGGATTCTTTATTCACAAGTTTCCATATAAACAATCTGATATTTTTAAAAAGTATTTCAAATACTTATTTGTCTACAAACCCTTCTCCTTATGAATCAAATATATATATAGATAGAAATTCTAAAGAGGATTTTTATTGCTTATCTAATATTAGGGCTTATATTTTCAAACCAGAAGACAATATAATCTATAATACAACCACTCCATATACAGAATTAAGATATCAATCTGCTGGACAAGACGGCAAACAAGAAGTGAATGTAGAATTCCTTCATACCCAAAATATAAATCCATTTTGGAACATCGGAACGAAATACTATCTCGTCAGAACTGATGGTAGATATATGTATTCAGAATCTAAAGCATATAATTTCACATTATTTTCAAACTATAATAAAGGAAGATATGCCGTCGATTTTTTTATAAATCAAAACAATGGTTACTTTAATGAAAATGGAGGTGTAGAAGACAGAGACGTAATTAGAGATACAACAGAAAGCGCAGAAAATATATTAGTAAATCTTAACGAAGGAGTAAAAAACAAATATAGAAACTTCAATTTCAGAACAAGAATACATTACAACATAGGAAAACCTAAAGTAATCATAACTGCTCTTAAAAAAAGCTCATCAATCAAAAATAATGCTATTGATTCCATATTTGAAAAAGCACTAAGAAAAGAAGCATTAAAGATAGGAAAAATAATCAAAAATGCTCATAAAATTAGGAGTAAACTAAATTCCAGTGAATTATCTCTATTAAAACCAGATAATTTTGTCAAAATTACATCTCAAAAACTAAACACACTCTCTCCTGTACTTTTGTCCATGATTGATCCTAAAATTATAGATAAAATAAAAACTAAAAATGATTTCAATAAATCTATAAATGGGGAAATTATGGATACAACTAAAACACATACAAATGATAAAAATCCAAAAGATAAAAAAACAAATAAAATGAGCCCCATAGGATTGGACTCAACCATTGTATATCCTGCTAAATTTATATTTTCTGTTAACATAGAAGATGACGAACATTCTTTTAGGGAAAGCTCTACCAACTCTGATTTTTTTAAAAACACATATTACACAGATCAAACAAAAACATTAGATAAACAAACAGCAAAAATTTACAGGCTATCAGCTAAATTTGTACTAAATGAGCATCCTAAATATAAATATCTTCCAGGTTTATATGCAGGACTTGATTACGAAAACTTAGTTTACAAAAAAACAATGTCTATAGTTGACACGTCATTAAGTGAAAATAAATATTCAAACACTTACTTAAATATAGGAACATTTAATGTTGATACAACAAGCCTCTTAAACTATGATATAAATGCTAAATTTTGCCTTACTGGGGATTACTCAGGTTCACTTAATATAAATGGATATATTATAAAATATTTTTCTAAAAAACGAGATAATTATTTCAAAATATATGGAGAACTATATACCAAAAATGTAAATACATTCTTACAAGATTATGTCGGCAATCATGACATATGGCATAATAATTTTAAAAAAACTAAAGTAATATCTGTAAAGGGGAAATACATAAATGAAAAACATAAACTTGAGGGCGGTTTAGGTATAAACAGTCTATTCAAACATATATATTTTGACACCATAGCTCGACCTATTCAAGCAAGTAAAAATATTACTATATTATCAGCTTGGATAAAAAAATCATTTAAGTTAAGACATTTTCATTTTGACCAACAAGTATATTTTCAAAAAAGTTCGCAAGAAGAAATACTGGATTTACCCAAAATCACACTTTATAGCAGTAATTATTATCAAAACTATGCATTTAGTAAAGCTTTAAGACTTAGAATAGGATTAGATCTTTATTATCACACAAAATTCTATTCTCAAAACTATATGCCTTCCACAATGCAATTTCATAATCAAGTAGAAGAAAAAACTGGAAATTATCCAAAAATAGATATATTTGCAGATTTCAGAATAAAGAGAGCAGATATATACTTTAAATATGAACACGCAAGTTACTATATTTCAGATAGGAACTATTTTAGTGCCCTAGATTATCCCATAAACCCGCCAATGTTAAAATTCGGATTAAAATGGAGATTTTATAATTAATATAAAAAATAAAAGATTTTTAAATTACTTAGATATCTTAAAAATTCATTTAAAACAAAAGTAATGAAACCTTTATATTCCTTATTCATAATTTTTATAACTATTAGCTTTAATAGTTGTAAGCTCTCTTCAACTCCCAAAAGCCAAGAAAATACAGGTATTTATACGTCAAACATAGATACAGCATTTGCAAAAAAGGAAAAGCTTAACATTGCAATATTCTATAACACAACAGATTATTATGTTTATCAAGGAATTACCAAAGGATTTCAATATGACTTAGCAAATAAATTGGCTAAATATCTCAAGCTTGATTTGAATATAAAATACATAAATCCCAATCTTAAATATCTTTTTAATGAATTAGGAAAAGGCAATTGCGACATTGCAGCAATGAACCTTACATATACGCAAGAAAGGCAAAAAAAAATAAAATTTTCTGAACCTTTATTTTCTACCAAAATCATACTCCTACAAAACAAAAATAATAAACCAATACGTAATCTTCAAGACTTAAACAAAAAAACTATATTCATTGTCAAAGATGCAAGTTCCAAAAATTTATTGAACAAAATAAAAGATTCTTTAAAAATAAAATTCAGGATTGTTGAAATGCCACAACCTGTATCGTTTGAAGATTTACTATATAGTGTTAACAGCAACAAAATAAAACTTACTGTATTAGATGGCAATCTTATAAATGCACATAAAAATACTATGAAAAATTTAAACGATTCCTTAGTTCTATCAAACAAAGTAAATATCTCTTGGGCTATGTCCAAGAGACAAGCTACTTTAACATCAAAAATAAATAATTGGATTAAACACATCAAAGAAAATGGAGAATTAAATTTCCTATATAACAAATATTTTAAAAATATTCCGCATCATTCCAATTATGTCCAAAAATATGCAATTATCACAAACAATAACATATCTCAATTTGACAAACTATTTAAACATGAAGCCCAAAAAATAAAATGGGATTGGAGATTATTAGCAGCTATAGCTTTTGAAGAATCAGGATTTGATCCTAATGCGGAATCCTCATTTGGGGCTTTTGGATTAATGCAAATTATGCCTGAGACAGCCTCTCAATATTACATTAAAGATTATTTTAGACCAGATAGTAATATTGTAGCAGCAAGGAAATTTTTATCTTATTTGGATAAATTCTTCGCCAAATATCCAATTAAAAATTCTGAAAGAATAAAATTCATCCTAGCTTCCTACAATGCTGGACCAGGACACATAATAGATGCAATGAGACTTGCCAATAAATACAAAAAAAACGAATATATCTGGGATGATAATGTAGATTATTATATTAAAAATAAATCTAAAGCTTTATATTACAAAGATCCATTATCAAGAAATGGCTACTGTGACGGCAAACAAGCCTACAATTATGTAAAGAATGTATTATCTACTTATAAGAACTATAAAAACATCAATCTTTAATCTACTAAATTTTACTTTTTCCCTTAAAACATCAGTAATTAATACACACATAAACCTATATTCTTTAAGTACTTAATAGTTGTTTTTAAAATAAAAAATTATTAAATTCGCAATATCATCTATCAAAAAAAAGGAGTTATGCCATACAGAAGATTACCAAATACAGATGCGGCCAGGATACGAGCTATAAAAAAAGCTTTAGAAATGTATCCCGACGACAATATAGACAAAGCTCCCTATTCCCTTAAATTAGAAGGAACAATTAAAAAATTTTTACCTAATTTTGAAATTGCTGTAAATAATTCTAAAGAAGCACGTGAAAGACAAATTAAAAACAGTCATAAATTTTTAAAGGACACAAAAAAAGCCAGATTATATATATCTCATTTTATTCAGGTACTTAATTTTTGCATCATACGTGGAGAAATAAAACCCTGTGCTAGGACTTATTTTGGACTCAACGAAAAGGATAGTAAATTACCTTCACTATTAACAGAACAAGAAATACTAGAATGGGGTGAAAAAGTATTGAAAGGAGATAAAGAAAGACTTAATGATAGATGCGGGAATCCTATATATAGTCCCTCAGCAGCATTAGTAAGAGTTAACTTTGAAGACTTTAAGAAAAGTTATTACTTTCATAAAGGACTCCAAAAAAATGTAACCAGATTTAGCAAAAAAGTATCACAATTGAGAACAAAAGCTGATGAAATAATTCTCGAACTTTGGAACAGTATAGAGCATTCATATTTTTATATTCAAGATGAAACCAAAAGAAGAGAGTTATGTGAAAAATTTGGAATCACATACATATATCGTAAAGGTGAAAAAGAAAAAATGCAAAAAAAGGAAATTATATCTAAAAAACAGCTACAAATAAATTACATAAAAGAAAAAAATTCTGTCAATTAAATATTTCTTTAAATAATTCAGCATTTAGGATTAAACAGCGTTTACAATTAAGTATAGACTCAATTTAACTTTGTTATAAATTTTTTTCACCCTTTCATTTTCTATAGCACAAAAAAATCTATTTATAGGCATTTTCTTTAGACTTATCCTTACTATTTTTTAGACTTATTCTTACTATTTTTAATATACTTTTTTTTTATATTTTTAGTACTTTCTATTGAATGTAGCTTATCACTCTTATTACACATTTCCTTAAGGGCACAGTCTCCACAAAAATTCTTATTATTTTTTCTTACTTTTTTATTTTTTAGATAACTATAAATAAGAAAAGCTAAGACTACAGATAATATAAAATATACCAAAATTTCTTGATACATAACTAAAAATTTAAAATTAAAACAATCTATAATAACAAGCCAATCTGATAAACAAGAAAAGCAGTTAACCAAGCCACCGAAGTTGTATAAAACACCGTAAATACTGCCCATCTTTTACTTGACTCCCGTCTAATAGCCGCAATTGTGGCTATACAAGGAAAATAAAGTAGTATAAACAACATAAACCCATAAGCCACTAAAGGCGTAAAAACAGGAGTTCCGTCTTCCCATTTCTGTTCTCTTATCCTTCCTACCAGACTCTCATCATTCTCTTCACTCGAATGATATAATACAGCCATAGAACCAACCACAATTTCTTTTGCAGCAAATCCTGTAACAATACTAACACCCATCTTCCAATCAAAACCCAAGGGTTTTATTACTGGAGTTATGGTCTTACCTATATGTCCTATATAGGATTCTTCCATCTGTTCAGCTCTTGTAATATTTTCTTTATGCGTTGATAAAGGGAAATAACCTAATGCCCATATGATTATAGAAGCAAATAATATAATAGTACTAATTTTTTTAAGATACATGCTAGCTCTTTCCCACATATGCAATAATACATTCTTAGCTGTAGGAATCCTATAAGGAGGCAATTCCATAACAAAAGGAGCAACAGATTTCTTAAACATAAATTTATTTAAAGCCAGAGAGGTTAGAATTGCAACAAACAAACCAATAATATAAATAGATAAAAGAATCAAACCTCTATTATGTGGAAAAAAGGCAGCAACCATAAGAACATACAATGGCAATCTAGCACTACAAGACATAAAAGGAATTATTAACATAGTAATAATTCTATCTTTCTTATTCTCCAAATTTCTGGTAGCCATAATAGCAGGCACATTGCATCCAAAACCTGTAAGTAAGGGAATAAAAGACTTCCCATGTAACCCTATCTTTCGCAATATCTTATCCATTATAAATGCAGCCCTAGCCATATATCCAGTATCTTCCATTATAGAAATGAATAAAAATAACAATACTATATTTGGCAAAAACTGTATTACGCCTCCAACTCCTGCTAAGATACCATCTAACACTAAATCAGTAAAAGGACCAGCTGGCATAACGCCCTGCAAATAAGTAGAAAGCCAAGTAACACCATCATCTATCCAATCCATAGGATACTGTCCAAGAGTAAAAGTAGCCTCGAACATTATCCACATAAAAATCAGTAAAAAAACATATCCAAAAACTTTATGAGTTAATAAATCATCTATCTTAGTTGATAATTTATGTTTATCTTTTTTACCACTTCTAAAATATTGGCTTAATAAACTTTTTACGAAAGCAAATTTATAATTGGTAATTAACTCTTTTACATCGGCATCATTATCGTTTACATTACTATCGTTTACATCCTCATCAAATTCGAAATCTTTTTCATCCTTATTATTCTCAATATTGTATCTTAAATCCTTAACTTGTTTTTGCAGTTTCTCAAAGTTTGGAACATCTTTTAGAACTTGACTTATAACTTGATCGCCCTCCAATAATTTTATAGCCAAAAACCTTGGCACATACAAATCTGTAATAGAAGGATTCTTTAACAATTCAGGTTTTAATTTCTCAATAGCTCGTTCAACTCTAGCACCATAATTTATATGAATATGTTTTAACTCCTTAGCTCTCTCTTCAAAAGACTCCACAAGAGCAGTTAAAATTTTATCAAGTCCTATTCCCTTATAAGCAGTAGTTGGAACGATAGGAATACCAATTGCTATACCCATATTTTTATAATCCAATTTATCCCCATTAGAAATAAGTTCATCATACATATTTATAGCTATGACAACCTTAACATTCATATCAATTAGTTGACTAGTAAGAAATAAATTCCTTTCAATATTTGAAGAATCAACTACATTTAATACTATGTCTGGATGTTCTTCTGAAATATATTTTCTAACATATATTTCCTCTGCACTATATTCCGTAAGAGAATAAGTTCCAGGAAGATCTGTAAATTTTATAGTGTAATCTTTATATTTTACAATAGCTGTTTTTGCATCAACAGTAACACCACTATAATTACCTACTTTTTCCCTCAAACCTGTTAATCTATTAAAAATAGATGTTTTCCCACAATTAGGATTACCCACAAGAGCAACTTCTATCAAGTGACTCTTCTCCTTAATTTTCTGCTTAACTTCCTCTTTCAGATTTTCTTCCCAAAAACGACCTTTACCTCTACCGTATAAATGACCACGACCATGCGCTCCACGACGTCTATTGCCGCTAAAATCTATATCGTATTTAAGACCACCATCTGTAGTATACTTTATACTATCTTTTGTAGCAAACGCTGTAGTATCTTTAGAATTATTTTCAGTACTATTTTTAGTATCATCATCTTTAGTACCATTGTTAATTTCATCTTCCAAACGATACGCTCTAACATGACGATGAGCTCCTCTTCCCCCTCCTCCTCCTCCTCCTCTGCAAAAATTTTTATTAGATTTATCAATATCAATTTTAACAACTTCTATCAAGCTAGCCTCATTCCTTCGCAAAGAAACATGATATCCCATAATAATATATTCAATTGGATCCTGCAATGGAGCATTTCTAATCACCTTGACCTTTTCCCCATTTACAAATCCCATTTCCATTATTCTATTACGGAAACTTCCATGGCTATGCACTTTTACAACAACACATGCATTCCCAGTAGTTATATCAGATAAACTTAAAAATTTACTTTCATTCATATTTAATACTTTATTTTGCAATCGCAACGCAAGATACAAATTTAATAATTTATAAATATATAAGTTTATAACTTACTATGAAAAACCCATTAAAATACCCATATATAAGTATAGAAATTTATTTGTGATCTAAAATCACATTAATTCATCTCACAGATACGAATAATTTCCAATTACTTAAACACACATTGAAATATACATCTCGCATAAAGATGGCACTACAAATATTAACACTCAAGATTTTCATTAAAATTAAATAATTTTAAGAGTATCTTCACATTTATAGTGATTTTATTGTTCAATTTCATAATAATTATTAATTTAGCGAAATCGTTTGAAATTATTAAAATTAATTTTAACTATTAACTAATTTAAAATATAATAATATGGAGTATATCATTTATTTAGTACTAGCAGCTTCAATTATTGCCTTAGCTTTTGCTTACTATTTCTTTAAGCAAATGATGACAAAAAGTGAAGGTACAGATGTTATGAAAAAAATTGCCATGCACGTAAGAAAAGGAGCTATGGCATATCTAAGACAACAATACAAAGTCGTAGCTCTTGTATTTATAATTTTAGCCGTAATTTTTGCAATAATGGCATATTTTAACTTACAAAACAATTGGGTGCCATTTGCCTTTCTAACAGGTGGATTTTTCTCAGGTCTTGCCGGATTCTTTGGAATGAAAACCGCAACTTATGCCTCTGCCCGTACAGCCCATGCTGCACGAACGTCTCTTAATTCAGGTTTAAAAATAGCATTCCGTTCAGGAGCAGTAATGGGACTTACAGTTGTAGGTCTAGGATT
>Ga0265294_10010840_pt1 | contig 10312 bp, 6 predicted proteins | sample MunlanPumphouse3_FD_192504 | JGI IMG/M metagenome (GOLD analysis project Ga0265294, IMG submission 192504) | Groundwater microbial communities from a municipal landfill in Southern Ontario, Canada - Pumphouse #3 | ecosystem: Environmental > Aquatic > Deep subsurface > Groundwater | place...
CTGATTTATACCCCATGACATATTGGTAACGACCACAAAGGCTCCTTTTTCCCCATTGGTTTGGTTATAGAGCTTTCGCATGGTAAGGGCGTAGTCGTAGCATTCCACCAACGTGGCCTCCACCTGTTCTGTACCACTTATGGGCATAATTCGGCCACCCCAAACCACACCACACACGCCAATTTCATTGTCGCCGATGGCACCTGCAATTCCGGACACATGACTACCATGGTCTCTATTGGTAATATTTCCATTATGACTATAAGCATTCCAACCATCAAAATCATCAATAAAACCATTTCCGTCGTCATCAATTCCATTGTCCGGGATTTCATCATAATTCTTAAAAAATTCTATGTCATCATGATTCAAATCAAAACCATCGTCTATTATGGCTATAACAAGCGTGTCGCCCTGAGCAGTAATTCCATATTTTGCTATATCCCAGGCTTCAGGCGCATCAATATCCGCATCTTCAATCCCGTTAAACTGACCCGTGTTATTCATGCTCCATTGGTCGGGAAAATACAAGTCGTCGGGAAAAGTCTCCCTCAGCACCAATCTTCTATTGGGTTGCGCAAAAACAACCACATCTTCTTCTATCAATTGTGATAGTAAATTCTCCATGGATATTTTTTGTGGTTCATATGAAAATAACCACACATGAAACTGCCGGGAAATGCATCTCTGTCCGGAAAATCCATAAGCATCAAATTTTTCTTCTAATATATCTATGGCCATTTTCGACTGCTTTGATGGTTTAAACTGAAGCAATACCTCGCCTTCAACACTGGAATTTTGTGGGATTTGCGCAACTAATAAGAGTGAGATATTTAATAGAAATAAAATAGAAATACATTTTTTCATATGGCTAGTATAATGTGCTAATATTCAGACACACAGAATTACTTATCGTTTATTATGTAAAGTATATTCCCTGTAAAATTAATCAATTCTGATTAAAATGAATAATCGTACTTTTGTAATTACAAACTTCAGAAATTATGAAGAAAAGAAACTTAGCAATAATCGAAGGATGGCTCTCGGTAATTGGAAATACACTGTTATTTGGGTTAAAATACTGGGCCGGTATAATGTCGGGATCTGTTGCATTAATTGCAGATGCATGGCACACGCTAAGCGATACTATAAGTTCGGTGATTGTAATTGCTGCAGCCATGTTTTCCAATAAGCCTGCCGACAAACAACATCCATACGGGCATGGCAGAGCAGAATTGGTAGCTGCAATTATAATAGGAGTTTTGCTGGCCGTTATTGGTTTTGATTTTATACTGAAAGGTATTTCACGCCTAAAAAGCGATGAATCGGCTACCTATGGCACCATAGCTATTGTAGTTACAATTATTTCTATCGTAGTGAAAGAAGGAATGGCTCAATATGCCATGTGGGCCGGAAAAAAGAGCAACAACGCGGCTGTAAAGGCCGATGCATGGCACCACAGAACCGATGCACTCTCCTCAGTTGTTATCCTTATCGGTATCTTTTTTGGCAAAAATTATTGGTGGATCGATGGTGTGCTAAGTATCCTCGTAGCATTAATGATTTTTTATGCTGCTTATGAAATTCTGCGTGATGCGGTAAATAAAGTTATTGGCACGGAACCCGAGCAGAAATTAAAGGAAGAGATACAACTCCTTGCGGATAACATTACCCATTCAAAACTTTGTCTGCATCAAATTCATCTACATGATTATGGCAAATTCAAAGAAATGACTTGCCATATCTGTTTACCACAAGAAATGACAATTCACGACAGTCATGAGCTGGCAACAAAAATAGAAGATGAGGTTTTCGACAAATATCAAATTACATTAACCATACATGTGGAGCCAAGCGACACCAAATATTGCCCACAATCAATGTAATACGATAAATTTACGCGACATCTTTTCACCCCGCGATATTACCGTCAATAGATATACTCCATTCGGGAAATCATGAATATCTATTTCACAACGATCGCTGTTACTTTCAATGGTTGATAATACATTCCCATTGATATTTTGTATTTCCAGCATAACCAAACCTGAATAACTATATCTGCAATATATTTTTTCCTTTGCAGGAATAGGATATACTTCCAAGGTGGAAGATGAGGTCTGCAGAATTCCTGTTTCCGTTACCAATATCAGATCATCGATAATCGAATAACCATTAGGCTGCCAGCCCTTACTTATATGAGTAGGGGCAAATACTGGAGCATACAATGCATCCCCATCACTAATCTGGAAATAAAATTCTTCGCCCGGCTGCAACACAGATTTCGAAAAATATTCATCGCTACCGTAAATAGCCATACTCAGGATGTTTGGATATAGATATTGATTTTTCCCAATAATATTATGATTTTCATTTAACGCAATAACGCTTTCTCCAATTGTTATTTTGCCAAGTGCCTTTTGGCCAAAAACAAGCATATGCGATTGTGAAGATGGCACAATAAAGTCATCTTTAATTTTATTATTTATTGAAAAAAAGCCACCTGGCCATGCAGTATCAGGCGGAAAAGTAATTGAAGTGGAATGGCTTACTTTTGCCATTAATGCTTCCCCGGGATTAAGAATGGGCATTGTATTCACACCCACTTCAGGCCAGAACACACCGTTACCAACCGATTGTTTAAGAATAATCAAGGTATCGGCAAGAGATGTAAAAAGGTTGTCTGAACTAACTGGGGTAGCACTTAAAACTGCGATTTCATTCCAACCTTCTTCCAATTGTTTCCTTCTATCAGCAACTACCTTCCCTTGAAATATCACCTTGTTCTGGTTTAACAAATTGGCTTTATATCCCCTGTTACCATTCCACCATTCCAACGTATTGGCATATGGCGGCCAATAGGCCAATCCTTCCATGTTCTTCAAAATAACCAAATCTTCTATTGCCGGAGCAAAAAGATTTTCCACCAAAGAATCGTTGAGTTGGATATAGGAAGAAATACCGCTCCACCCCTCGTCCAGCTGCAGACTATCCACTCTCGACTGGGTTGCCTCAAGTGCTAATACCACCGTATATCCGCCATCGGTAAACACCTCCGGACCAAAAAAATAGGTTGGGGCTGCAGGATAACTCATTCCATCATCCTCGTTGAACAACAGCCAGGTTAATGGCTCGCCTTCAAAAAAACCATCCTTGGCAGCTGTTGCCGTATCATCAGCATATAAACAAAATTCATAATTACTTAGAAAAGAGAATGGGATTGCCCCGCCACAACCAAACGCTGCATCGTTAGAAAAAAAAATTCCGGCATAACCGGCCGATTCAAGCGGAACTCCATCGAGTTGTACAGCTAAATTATCAACCATAAAAACGGTGTGAATACCCGTTGTAATAGTTGGGCTCCATCCCGGAGGAAGTTCTGTTACTTCCACAAAAAAAGTCGCCTCCGGTCCCATTCCACAAACATTGTATCCACGGCAAGAAATCATATTTGATTGAGCTGAATTTCCAAAAGAGAGACTAGTAATGCGCGAATCAGTGTTTCCTTCAAATCCTTCGGGCAGTGTCCAATTATATGCTTCAGCATTGGGAATTATCACCGACTGGAAACCAACCCCGCTCTGCCCTTGATATACTTCATTGCTGCCGGTTATAGATCCTGCAAACAACACCGGATTAAATACTTCGATATTTATGGATGCCTCCACAAAATCGCCACAAGCATTATATGCTTTCACATTTAAATGTGTATTTCCCGCATTCGGAAAATTTAGTGTGGTATAAGGCTCCTCTGTCGACCATTGAATAAAGTCGGTGTTCCAAAGAAAAGAGGATGCACCCAGATTATCCGGCACAGAATAATATACCGCTGTAGCGTCCTTACACACTTCCAGCGGTCCATCAATATCATCGATGGGCAAGGGTGGTGGTTCTACATTGATCGTAAAAAAAAGCCATCCTCCTGCGCCACAATTATTCCATCCTCTATACCCCACTTCGCCTGAAAAAAAGCTATCGTCCAACATCAATGAAATGGAATTGCTAGTAGAATTACCCGAACATCCTTCGGGCAACGACCATTCATAATAATCTGCGTTTCCCACAGGCTGGCCCGTCACTGTTACGGTAGCACCGCCATTACAAATATGCTCAGGATAACTGATTCCTCCCGGAGTTTCCGGTTCAGAAATAATAGTTATGGCATCAGGCAAATATAAAGTATCGTTATAAAAATTATTGTAATGAATAAGTGTGACGTCGTAGGTTCCGGGCTGTGAATAATATGTTGTAGCCTGCTCATTGTATGAGATATGTGGCACGGCACCATCAAAAATCCATTTACGGATAGAAAATATTCCCGAGGAGGTATCGGTAAAAACAATTGCCTCATTTCTGCAGCCAATCGTATCGGAAACCTCAAAACCGGCGCTAACAATAGAAGAAAGTGGCGTTAATGTAAAAGCTATGTCGCGCTCCATATTTTCTATCTCCACATCTATACTTCCGGAAGTATTCGTAAGTATTTCATTTTCAATAAATGAGCCATCGTTGCCCCGATACCATGATAAGTCATAATAACCCTGATTAAAATTCCCCAGTGCTACCTCACCTTGACTTACGGGTTGTGGAACTCCATTTTCTTCAATAAACTGATAATTATAATTCAAATGCTGGATCCATCCATAAGCAGCATCATTCTTTTTCAATATATAAGATCGAATATCCGATCGATAATCACCAAAAGTGTAATCTTCAATACTTATATATCCATTTCCAACATTTTCACAAAAAATGGTATGCTGCCCCTGCGGGATTGTAACCGAATAAGTTGAATTCGTTGTTACGTTTCCCTGAAAATAAGTAACTCCATCGACCGAAATTTTAATTTTTGAAAAGAAAGCAATGGAGCCTGTTGTAACAGAAAAAGAACCCACTTGATCATAATCAGTAATGAAATGGGGCGGGTTACGATAATTACCAAACCCATAACCATAAAGCATTGTAGCCATATTACTCACATTGGGTTGAACAATACCATTAGTATGCACGGTAAAGATATCTTCCTGCGGCAGAACAAATGTTTGCTGAAGTCCCGGAGTAACCACCAAATCCGATTTTATCGCCGTTGTTGTTTCAGGAATTACAGGTAAAAAAGAATCCGGGTTTTGAATTAAAGGGGCAAAGGAAGCCGCCCCTTTAAACTGATAATATAAGTTATAGTTATGGATATAAGGGGACCAAAACCAGGGCATTGAAGCAGCAAAGGTTCCAGAAAAGAGACTAGCCCAGGCAGCGTTATGCACGTGAATGCCGTTGGGGTCGAGGGTGGCGGTGGTAGTAGGTGAAGTAGACGGGCCAATTTCCGCATTAGCGGAAGGTTTGCTAAAGGTACTTAACAGGTATTCTGAATCGTTGTAAAGCTTATAGTCGAGATGCTCATTATTTACATAGCGATGGTTTTGAGTAAAATCGAGTGAAGGCAAAGCCAACAAATTCGGTTCAACCAAATAGTTGGTTAGCGAAGTGCCAATGGGATGCTTATAGGGATCGATTTGTTTTAAATACAGAGCCATTTCATTATGCCATGAAACCACACTGCTTTCATGACCGAGATATCCATCCACGGAGTTCACCTCATTAAACAACTCCCAGGTGGCCAAACTAGTATATGCGCTCCAACGGGATACAATATATCTCAATTTTCTCTTAAAGAAATACTTTGCCTCACTATCAGAGAAAAATTCCCATGTATTGTCGCAGGGCCCGCCTAATGCGCTATTATAAGGATTGTGATCCCAATTTGGATACCCGGTTGCCACGAAAGCCTGTTGCTCGTTAAAGCATAATTGCACATAAATACCTTTTTCCTGCACCATTTCCAGAAACCAATCGAGCCACCAAGCTCTGTCGAGCCTACCCGTATAAGTTCCTACTACACCGGCGTTATCCCATTCTATTTGAAAGGTATATACGGTAAACCAAACCCTTATGTAGTTTGCACTATTTGCGGCTAAGCTATCGGTCCAGACATCGAAATCAGAATATTGATAATCGCTTACCCAACCTATATTTTCACCTACACCGATAAAATCAGATCCATCGTCGAATTGAAGATATCTGTCGTTAAAAGAGAGGAATCCTCTATTCTGAGAGGGTATGGAAACAAGGGTGTCGTTTGCTGTTGTAACGGTACCGTTTTCATCGGTGAGTGTTAAGTTAAATACGTATAATCCTTCTTCTCTGGGAGTAAAGCGTATTCGCCATTGTGGCGGGCCTGTAGAAGCTATAACGTTGGGGCTTACTTGTTCGTAGGGTTTCATATAAAACCCATCGACTGCATAAGTATCTCCGGAAGGGGCAGTAAAAATAGCTTTCAGTAAGATATCGGCTTCATCGTACGGGTTAGAATATTGGGCGTTGATATCAACGATTATTTCTGCCATAGACATATTATCAACCGTATCGCTCACAAGCGAGTAGGTGTTGATAGACGGCTGAGCAGCTACTCGGAAGCCAGCTACAATAAACAGAAAGAGCCAAAAATATTTCAAATCGCCCATTTTTAATGCTTAAAGATAACAGATATCTTAATATGGGTGTTCACGCAAAGGGTAACAATATATTATTTTCTACCAAAATCGGCCGGAATTTCGCCCCAAGCCTCGGTTTCCCATTTCAGGATATCGTTATCCCAGGAGTTATTATGGATAAATACGAGGGCACGATCAACAATTTGAAAGAGAGCTTCTGTTTTAGGAGATCTCTCGAGTTTGGTATTAATTTGTTTTTTTTTAAGCCAAGCCATTGCCGTTCTGGAGTCGGAATAGATTGGAAGATCGAGGTTTCTTTCTTTTAGAAAAGCGATGCCATGAACCAGCGCCAAAAACTCGCCAAGGTTAACGGTTCCAAGGGGGAAAGGGCCTACATGGAATAATTTCGCGCCGGTTTGCGTATCTACGCCCTGATATTCCAATTTTCCGGGGTTTCCGGCGCAAGCGGCATCAACGGAAATACTGGGATGAATGGGTTTGCCAATTCGTTTAAGTTTTTCGGGCGACAAGCCTGAAGTGTCTTTCTTACCGTAATATTCGCGGAAGTTGGCACGAAAAGCCTCTGTTGCCTCCTGCTGCGAGGCGAAAGACTTAAATTTTGCCCCATCAAAGCCGGCTATCTGCCTTTTACATTCGTCCCACGATTCGTATATTCCGGGGTTAATTCCTTCCCATACCACATAGTATTTACTTTTTTTAGCCATCTTAAACTCTCTTTTGATATTACAACTTACCTAACCGCAGCATATTCGTTTTACCAAATTCATATACCGGTCCACTAGCCAGGTTAATAATAATATCACCAGATTTTAAAGCACCACAATTAGATAGAATTTCCTTCATAGCCTCAATGGTTTTACTGGTAGAACCTTGTGGTTCGAGGAAGAAAGCTTCCACACCCCACACCAGCGATAATGTTTCTGCCAGATGAGGTTTATTACTAAAAATAAATAATTTTGAAAGGGGGCGTTGAGAGGAGAGTTTATATGCGGAATAGCCTGAATTGGTAAGGGTGTTAATGGATGCTGCGCCACATTGCTGAGCTAATACACAGGATTGGTACAGCACCGAGTCGCTAATAAATCGATCACTTTCAGGGTTAACTGGAGGGGTGAGACGATGATAGTTTTCGCTAGCACCTTCCGCCTCCACAATAATTCGGGCCATGGTTTCCACAACTTCAACGGGATATGCGCCCACAGAAGTTTCACCACTTAACATAAGGGCGTCGGCGCCATCTAATACTGAGTTGGCCACATCGCTAACCTCTGCACGTGTAGGACGAACATTGGTTATCATCCCTTCCATCATTTGGGTAGCAATAATAATGGGTTTTGACAAAGCGAGGCACTTTTTAACCATTTGTTTTTGTAGAATAGGCACTTTTTCCTGTGGTATTTCAATACCTAGGTCACCACGAGCCACCATTATAGCGTCGGAGATATTAATAATATTATCTATGTCGAGAATGGCTTCAGGTTTTTCAATTTTTGCTATGATACGAGGAGGGTTCGGGATATTGTACGAATCGATAAGTGTTTTAAGTTCGATAATATCTTTTGCTGAGCGTACAAAGGAGAGTGCAATCCAGTGTACACCGAGGCTCATAATATCTTTAACATCATTTTTATCTTTTGCAGTAAGGCCGGGCATGGAGATGTCGGTATCGGGCAAATTAATTCCTTTACGGGAATGAATGGTACCGGTTACAAGGGCTTCCAGAATCACTTCATCAACTCCGTCGGTATCTATAACCTGAAAGAGGAGTTTTCCGTCATCGATCATAATTTGATCATCAACCTTCACATCACGGGCAAAGAAGGAATATTGCACACTAATTCTTTCACGTGTGCCGATCATGGGTTTTTTAGTAAACACGATTCTTTCACCTTTTTGAAGGGTAATACCTTCTTCGGGGATAATACCTGTACGAATTTTTGGGCCTTGCAAATCGGCAAGAATAGCTACTTTGGAGCCCAACTCTTCATTCACACTTTTTATTAGATCGATGCGGCTTTTCTGCTCTTCATAGCTTCCATGAGAAAAATTAAGGCGAATGACATTCACACCGGCCTGAATCATTTTCACTAAAACATCTCTATTTTGAGAGGCCGGGCCTATTGTGGCTACAATTTTTGTTTTCATAACAATTTATTTTCAAAATAAATGAATCTATCTAAGAACACAAAACTGGGGATATAATAATTTTGTTAAGAATCAAACACACACATAAGATGCATTTCCAGATCTTCAATAATATACTTACCCTCTTTCATTTTATCGGCAGGCATTTGCATAACAGCAAGGATGCCTTGAATGGCTCTAATATGCCGAATAAATTCTGTGGGCGACCGATGATTAGAGAACCCATCGGCGAGTAAAAAGTAATCTATATTTTTAAGAGACGGGACTAAAATCCCCGGGGAGTTATAATTTTTAATTAGGAAATAATTAATTCTGAAAACATCGTCATAATAAAAATATGTAGAGCATTGAACAGGAGACTTTCCGGTATAAACCACAAGATCTGATATTTTTTTCAGATTAAAACCGGCAGATCTATTTAAATTGAAAGCCAACCTGTAATCAGGCATTTGACTTACAATATTAAAGAAAGAAAAATCCGTATATTCCGGTGGATCAGGCCGAAAACACCTATTAGGCATACCATTTCGCTTTCAGTAAAAGTACGAAATTATACCATATCCTTTTCAATAACTTTCCAAGTCTTTTCAGCAGCGTTTTGTTCAGCTCCTTTAATAGAGTAGTCGTAGCCTTTTTTATAAGCTTTATCATTAATATAAATCTGAACTACATACTGCTTATTATACCCAGAACCTTCTTCACCAACAACCCTAAACTCCATCTCGCTTTTATTTTTCTGCGACCATTCGATAAGTTTACTTTTAAAATTAAAATCTGTAGATTCTAATTCATCAATATTATAACCAATTTTGATTACGTGATCGATAATAATTTTTTTTGAAAACTCGTATCCTTTATCGATATACATAGCGCCAACAAAAGCTTCAAAGGCATCACCATTAATGGAGCGGTAATGGTTATTTTCAATACTTTGAACTTCAATAAGGTTATGTAATCCGAGTTTTCTAGAGAGTTTATTAAGTTGAGAGCGGGAGACAATTTTGGATCTCATCTGGGTTAAAAACCCTTCATCCTTAAAAGGGAAGATTTTAAAAAGATAATCAGCAACGATAGCACCGAGTATGGCATCGCCAAGGTACTCAAGTCTTTCGTTGCTAATTTTCAAGCCATGAGACTCTTCTTTGGAGGCAGATTTATGACGTAAAGCTAGCTTATATAGATAAATATTTCCTGGGAAATAGCCAAATATATTCTTTATAGCATTAAAGAGCTCTTTGTCGTCTGAAAAATATGCTTTTACGGGTCTCACCAATCCTAAGAGGATTAAAAACTACTCACTAAATTTCTTAAATATAACACTTGCATTATGGCCACCAAAGCCAAAAGTGTTAGAAAGCGCATAAGTTATATCACGCTTTTTTGCTTTTCCATATGTAAAATCCAATTTACTATCAATTAACGGGTCATCAGTAAAATGATTTATTGTTGGAGGGACGATACTGTTTTGTATCGACAATATAGCAGCTATTGCCTCAACAGCACCCGCTGCACCCAACAAGTGCCCGGTCATTGATTTAGTTGAATTGATGGAAATATCATAAGCATGCTCACCAAATAGCCTAACAATAGCCTGAGGTTCAGCGATATCACCGAGAGGAGTAGAAGTTCCATGAGTATTGATATGGTCAATATCA
>Ga0265294_10010841_pt1 | contig 10311 bp, 5 predicted proteins | sample MunlanPumphouse3_FD_192504 | JGI IMG/M metagenome (GOLD analysis project Ga0265294, IMG submission 192504) | Groundwater microbial communities from a municipal landfill in Southern Ontario, Canada - Pumphouse #3 | ecosystem: Environmental > Aquatic > Deep subsurface > Groundwater | place...
TGACAGGAGTTTTGCTCACATATGTACAGGGCTTGGCTCAATTCTGCTTCATTTATTCCCTCTGCCGGATGCAAAGCTTCTAGTTTTAGCTTCCCGCTGGTAAGAGTTCCGGTTTTGTCAAAGACCAAGCTCTGGATTTGTCGCAAGCCATCCAGAAACACGCTTCCTTTGAAGATGATTCCGTTTTTGGCGGCAATCCCGATTCCGATGTAGTATGTGAGCGGGATAGAAATCACCAGAGCGCAGGGGCAACTGACGATTAGAAAGACCAATGATCGTTTGAACCAGGTCGCGGCAGAATATCCCATTATGCTAGGCAGGATGAACACCAGTAATGCCAGCCCCACCACTATCGGAGTATAGATGCGGGCAAATCTGGTTATAAAGCGTTCCTGTCGGGATTTTCGGGCTGAAGCATTGTCGATGAGGGAGAGGATGCGGGCCACCATGCTTTCGGATTCTACCCGGATTACCTCGATTTCAAGCAATCCTCCCTGATTCAAACAACCGGCATACACTTCGTCTCCCTTTTGCACCGCCACAGGGGCGGATTCTCCGCTGATTCCGGAAGTGTCCAAACTGCTTTCGCCTTTTAATATCTTGCCATCCATAGGAATACGCTCTCCGGGATAAACTAGCAGGATGTCGCCTTGTTGCACTACCTCCAACTTTACATCCTTAGTACCGTCACTGGTCTTTAAATGGGCCACTTCTGGTTTCAACGCCACTATCGAAGAAATTGTCCGTCGGCTGCGTGAAACAGCCTTGGTCTCCAGATATTGTCCCAATTCATACAATGCGATTACGGCGATGGCTTCGGTATGTTCTCCCAAATATACTGCTCCCAAACTTGCTATGCTCATCAAAAAGTGTTCTGCCAAAAGCTTACGGGAGAGGAGCTCTTTGATGGCACTACGCAATACCCTGCCCGCCACCATCAGATAGGCCAAAAAAAGCAATATGCTTGCTATGCTTTCGGGGAACGAGACCAGTTTGGCGACAAGCCACAGGATCAAGCCTCCGAAGATCACCTTGGCATAACGCGATTTGCCGGCTGTTACCACCTCATCTTTATCGGTGATGCTCACTCCCGGCTCGATGCTTGAAGCTATCCGGTTCAGCCTTTCCAAAGCTTTATCGCTGTTTTCACTATATTGGATCACCAGGCGTTTATTGATGAAATCCAGATTCACCTGCTTCACTTCGGCAAGATTGGCGATTTCACCTTCTATCTTCGCACTGCATCCCGCGCAATCAAGGTTGTTTACATTGTATTCTTTAATAATCACGCTTCCTCCGAAACATGCTCCAGTGCGACCTTAAATAGACTCTGGATGTGATCGTCGTCCAAGGAATAGTACAATACTGTGCCTTCCCGACGATATTTCACCAGGCGACTCAAACGTAGTGTTTTTAACTGGTGAGAAACGGCGGATTGTCCCATATTGGCCAAAGCTGCCAAATCTGCTACGCACAATTCCGCTTTAGATAGATAATGTAAGAGGGTCAGGCGAGAAGGATCACCAAAAACCTTGAAGAATTCAGCAACTTTCGCGATAGTATCAGGGTGGGGCAGAGCTGCTTTAATCTCTGTTATATCTTTATCTGATATAAGTTTGCATAAGCACTTGTCAGTCATGATGTCTCCCATATATGAATATATGTTCATATATTGTGGGAGAGCCAAATCCGTCAAGCTTTTTCTTTTTCATACACCATACCCAGGATGGGTAAAACCGGTGCAGTCCCGATTTTTTAAATACAGAATATAATATGCTGGTTGTGAGGCTTATCTTTGTAAATCTAGTCCCGCCCACCACCCTAAAAGCTTAGGGCTTCGCCCTACAAGCCACTATACAATGGTCTTTGGGTGTAATTGTCAGTGAAATCCGCAATTCCGCTCAGCGAAATTAAAACCTCACTGAAAAATCGAATCCAATCACCAAAAATCAATTGTCCAAGTACAAAAGATGATGAGCCAGTCGAGTAGAGCGCTCGTAATATGCTAAATCTTTCAGATCATTTCAATGTGTATGTAACATTAGATTCGGTAAATATCATAGGGCATGTCCTTTGCTCTAAGAATTGGTGGTAGATTTGATTTTTGGTGATAAATAAGGGTTGCTTCACCTGGGAATGGCATTCCAACATAACAGGTAAGAATATCATATCTTAATTCCTTAATGCGATATTATCTATTGTCCATTGAGAACGATTTGATTTTTATTGAGGGTTTACAGGATGCGGTATCTTGCCGCATCTACATCCCCCCTCTTAAAACTTCATCAAACTTCATTTTACTTGACATTCCGCCCAAACCAAGGAATCCTTGCCCATAATTCATTCCCAAACATGAAAATGATCAATGTTACTCCCTAACCCATATATATATAGAGAAAATTTCCGAATGTGTTTCAGAATGCCTTTTCTTGCGACCAGGTGCGTTTCCCGCGCCGGGTGGCAGCCCCAAAACTATGAATATTTTGCTTAATTTTATGAAAACCACGCCGCTTGCACTGCGAGGATTTACTATAAATTCCCCGCTACGGGAGGCTGTGCCCCACTTCATTCACCCTCAACTTGCAAAGGTCTCCCGGGTTCATCCTTCCCGCCGTAACAGGCTCTTGCATTCAACCATCTTATCAGGAGAATCAACTTGAAAAAACGTGTATTTTTTCTGCTTCTTGCCATGTTTTTGGCAATAACTTCTCTGGTTTTTGCAGATTCCGTGCAGGTGGGAAGCGGCACTTCCCGCACCGACCGGTTGCCTGTAAATACCTCCAACAACTACTCCTATTCCCAACAGATATTCCCCCAAGCTCAGATCAACAGATCCGGAACCATCGAAAGGATCCGCTTTTATTTCGTGGAGGGAGATATCTCCCACCACAAAAACTGGGTAATCTACATGGGACACACCTCTCGCACCACATTTGACGGTGTGGTAAGCTGGATTCCCGTATCCAGCATGACCCAGGTCTTCGCCGGCGATGTCTCTTCATATGTCCCGGCACCCAACAACTGGATGGAGATCCCCCTGGATGCTTCTTTTGCTTACAACAATATTGAAAACCTCGTGATTGCCGTGGATGAAAACACTCCCGGAATGTCCATCCTGCGTTGGGGTTCATACTACACCGGAGAAAGCGGAGTAAATACCTCCATCCTCTATCACGACGCCACCGTGAATCCGGATCCTGCCTCGCCACCGCAGTCCATCGTAAGGTTCAATTTCAATAACCGCATCCAGCTTTCTTTTACAAACACCGAGCCCCCCGCAGCCCCCATCCTGATCTCTCCCGCCACCGGCAACACCGTGCCGGTTTGGGAAGAGCTGGTCTGGGCTCCCGGCTCCGGAGTGGGCGATGCCACCGCTTACGATGTATATCTGGATACCGAAAACGGCTATACGGTGGTAGCCAGCGATCATCCCCAAACTTCCTATGCCCCGGAGCTGGATTTTGCCACTACTTACTACTGGAAGGTAGTAGCCAAAAATTCGGTGGGTAGTTCGCCCCCTTCTGCCCGCCGTGTGTTTACCACTCTTCCAGATAACAGCATCCCCGTAGACCCGCAAAACCCTTGGCTGGAGGATTTTGGATCTTCCGCCACTACCTGGATGCCGCCCCAATGGAGCCAATTGAATGGGCAATATGGATATACTCCCTCTGCCGGAGCGCAGTGGGTACAGGATGATTGGCTAAACCAAAGCGGTTCCGGAAACAAAAGCGCCAAAATCGCGCTCTGGGGCTACGACCGTTCCGGCTGGCTGATCAGCCCTCCCATCAATATCCCCACCCAAGGTTATGAACTGAAGTTCGATCTCGGCCTCACCCTGAGAAACAGCGTCAATCCGATTGACCCCACCGCTTCCCAAGACGAGAAGCTCCTCGTGCTTGTTAGCGATACCCCCATCATGAAAGATACCACCATCCTGCGGGAATATAACAACCTCGGCGCGGAATATGTATTCAACGAAATCCCTCATACCGGAGCCTCATATTCGATTCCGCTGGAAGGCATCAGCGGCATCAAATACTTCGCCTTTTTGGGTATCACCTCCACCTCCGGCGGCGATATGGATCTCTTTGTGGATAACGTTAGTATCAGTGAAATCTACAATCCCCTGCCCGGCACAAATTACGAGTTTCCCTATCCCATCACCCTGCCGCTGGTGGATTTCGCCGGAGATACTGCGCTGTATGGAGACAATTACCCCTACAACTCCGTAAGCCCCCCTTCGAACTATCTAAATGGAGACGACATGGTTCTTAGCTTCAGCTTGGATCAAAGCTCCATGCTAAGCGGACATCTGGAGGCGACCACAGGACAAAAGCTGGGGATGTTCATCGTGAATAGCGTGCCGGATCCCCTCAATCCCGCTACGGTTCTTGCCTCAGCCTTTAGCGGCAACGGAACCAACGCATATTTGCCAAACACCATACTAGCTTCCGGAACCTACCATATCCTGATCTCCACCTGGCCAAATCCGCAATCCGCCCAGTTCCTTTTGAACCTCAGCGCGGTGCCTTATGTGGCAAGCGCTCCCGCGGCTCCCATCCTGCTTTCCCCGGTCGGCGCAAACGATATTCCCCGCTCTGGCTTCACTCTGGATTGGGCGATCTCACCCTCCGGTGGAACTCCCCACTATTATGACGTTTATCTCTCCATGAACCAGGCAAACCTGCTCAACGGCCATTGTTTCCAGGTATCCGGTACCAGCTTCGATCCCGCTGCTCAGGGCAACTTGGTCTTCGATTACAACCAACAATGGTTTTGGACGGTAAAGGCATTTAACGATCTTGGCTCTGCCCTGCAGGAAGATCCCGCCTCATTCTCCATTCGCAACACCCCCCCGCCCATCGCGAACTTCCCCTTCTTCGAAGATTTCGAATCCACCACCTTCCCGCCTGAAGATTGGTACATATCAAACCAAGATACCAATCCTCTCACCTGGACCCGCGACCAGCAACGGAACCACAGTCCCGGCGGCGGAGCTTCCGCCTTACACAGGTTTGAATCCAGCAACTTCGCCCACGGCTGGATGATCTCTCCGGCCTTCCAGCTCCCGGAACGCGGTGCTTATGTCCTGAACTTCTGGTATAGCAACTCCTACCCCACTTACATGCATTCAAATGCGGTGTGGATCGGCACTTCCAACGATCCCAGCCATGGGAGCTGGACCGAAATCTGGAGCTCGAACAACGCTTCTGCAGACTGGGTGAATACCGAACTCAGCCTTGCCTCCTATCTGGGTACCACAATCCGGGTTGCCTTCGTGTATCAAGGCAGAGACGCAGACCACTGGTATCTGGATGATATCAGCGTGCTAAACGCCTTTCCGGATACATCTCCGCCCACAATCTCCCACCTCCCTTTGCTGAATACTCCAAATCCGGATTCCGCGTATTCCGTAACCGCCCAAATCCTGGAAGAAGATCTCCACGATAGCGGCGTTGCTTTCGCAAAACTGTATTTCAGCACAAACGAAGGCGCTACCTGGAGCCCGGCAATCCCCCTGCTGCCCCAAGCAGAGGATTTTGTTGCCCAGATCCCCGCCCAAGCCCTGGGTACAACCATCCGCTACTACATCCTTGCTCAGGATCACGAAGGAAATTCTGTCCAAAGCCCTCTGTATAGCTTCACGGTGGAAGACCCCGCCTGGTTGCGCTATGGTCAGGATTCCACAAACTACACTTCCTTCACGGGCACCAGCTTCACTGCATACCTGCTCTTTGCCAATCCCTTCTTCGGCAGCGGTACTATCCTACGCCTATTGGCAACAGATGTCACAGCCTTTTCCGATTCCCAGGCGGATCTCGTGATCTATAGCTACGACGGCAGCAACCTCAGTCCCGTCCACACCCAGAGCGTGAACTTCGCTGCCCGTACCCTGCAAACCTTCGACCTCTCATCCCGCCTTGTCCTGATCGATACGCCATATTTCTTCGTAGCTTACGAAAACATCCCCACTACCAATTCCCTACTTTTCGATAACGATAGCAACTACCAAAAATCCTTTGTGAAGATCGACGGTGAGCTTATTGAGGTCTATGGCGGAGATTGGCTTTTCGGTGCTCACATCTCCGGGATCATCACCCAGGAAACCGGAAGCCCCGTGCTATCCATCAGCCTGGATGCCTCCGCCCGTCCCGTTCTAAACTGGCAGGCTATCCAAAATGCCTATGCCTACCGAGTATGGGGCTCCACCGATCCCCAAGGCAACGCTTGGACCGAACTTGCGCTGGTGTTCAACAATAGCTACACCTACCACGGTAACGAAGATATGATGTTCTTCCGCGTTACCGCCGATGATGGAATCGTCTCTGCCCCATAACTTGGACGCATGCCTTAAACCGGTAAAAATTCCTCAGAACGATGTATGGGCGGATTCCGATCCGCCCTTATTGTAGATGCTGCATCTGCGATAAACCCCAACGGGGCAACAGTTCAGATAGGTAAACATATCATTTTCCACATTCTTAACATCGTGATATCGTGATCAAAACTGCCGTCCCGACTCGTATATGAGAAATTGGAATCGAATGTCTATCTAAATCCAAATGAAACAACTTTCACAACTGATAATGAAAGCCTGGGGATAGGATTGCAGACGTCTCGTCTGCATAAGCAGCGAAGCTGCTTACATTTACGGAACTCCGTTCCGTCGACACGAGATGTGTCGAATCCAATGGCTTTCATGTAAACTGGCGTCCCTCAAAACGCAATTTCGCACAAGCTCTGAAGCCAATGATACCAATTATTCAAGGGTTTTAATACAATGATCTGAAAGATTTAGCATATTCAGAATATTCGACTCGAGTGGCTCATCATCTGATGGGCTTGGACATTTGATATTTTTAAGATCGCCATTTGCAGATTTCAGCGACTCTTTACAGATAACTAGAATTGCACCCCAAATCCTAGGCTTCCAATTGTTGTGACGACCGTCTCTCCATTAACAATGGGCAACACTTCCAAACCCAACTCAGGGGTCAGGTGAAAAATGCTTGCAGAGAACCGAAAATTGCCTCGGACACCATAATTTGCAGTGAAATAGGGACCATAATGACTGCCATCGAGGGTCTTCTCAATATTGTTAAATTGAGCTCTGGCGGCCAGGGTCGCGCTGATATGTTGTGAAGTTTGATGGGTTAACAGCAATTGCCCCTCCATCCCCCATAAATCGTATTTGTACCGAAAGTTTGAGTCGTCCATTCTCAATCCGGATATTTGGCCGTTAGCAATGTATAAAGATGGCAGCACCGATATATAGGTCTTTTCCTTTTGCGACAGCAGATACTTGATGCCTAATTTCGTGTGACTGCTATCATGATTGTAGGATCTATAGTCGCCAGAGTAAGTGCTGCGACCATGTCCATTATTGTAGGCATAGTTGAACACAATATCAGTTCTTGGAGAGATTCCCACAACTGCTTTTACTGCGGGGATTAAGTCTTGATCAAGGTCATCCGGTTCCTGTTCATCCACAGTATTCGTGTAATATGTATGGGAGATGTCCACGCCATTGGTTAGATGCATGGACCCGCTGATCCTTTTGGGATACAGGGGCACAGCAGTATCCTGACACGCGATGTCCAGATAGATGCAGCCGGAGAGCATGAGTAATGACATCAAAACAAAACATACGCGAAGTATATTCATAAGTTCAAACCTCTTGTTTACTAACATATAAACATCTCGGATTATGTCAATAAATATCTCAGGCTGCAAAGAGTCGGTGAAATTTGCAATTCCGCTCACTGAAATCTACAAATAGCGGGAATTGGTTTTGAGTGGCTATGATCTCGACCCAGTTTAGGTCACCGAAATCTGCAAATCGATCACCGAAATCTGCATTGCCAAAACAGAAACAAATACAAGACTCCAAAAACAATCTAACGAAACACGTAAAGTATACTGCATATATCTTTACGGATAATTTATCTTGATCTATTTTTGTTTATGGCGAAAACCAATGGACAAAATAGTGCCAGATTTGCAGATATTGGTGATTAAAACAGCGAAAATTTCTGAATCAATGTCCAGAATGTTTTCTACAAATGCTCTTCAGATATTCTTTTGCCTCATCGCTTTATCTACTTTGTCCAAGAGATCGCCATTTGCAGATTTCAGTGACTCTTTACAGATAACTAGAATTGCACCCCAAATCCCAGGCTTGTAATGGGTATGACGACCGTCTCTCCATTGACAATGGGCAACACTTCCAAACCCAACTCAGGGGTCAGGTGAAAAATGCTTGCAGAGAACCGAAAATTGCCTCGGACACCATAATTTGCAGTGAAATAGGGACCATAATGACTGCCATCGAGGGTCTTCTCAATATTGTTAAATTGAGCTCTGGCGGCTAGGGTCGCGCTGATATATTGTGAAGTTCGATGGGTTAACAGCAATTGCCCCTCCATCCCCCTTAAATCGTATTCGTACCGATAGTTAGAGTCGTCCATCCTCAATCCGTATGTTTGACCGCTAGCAATGTAAAAGGATGGCAGCACCGATATATAGGTCTTTCCCTTTTGCGACAGCAGATACTTGATACCTAATTTCGTGTGACTGCTATCATAACTGTAGGATCTGTAGTCGCCAGAGTAAGTTCTGCGACCATGTCCATTATCGTAGGCATAGTTGAACACAATATCAGTTCTTGGAGAGATTCCCACAATTGCTTTTACTGCGGGGATAAAGGTTTGATCAATGCCATCCGGTTCCTGTTCATCCACAGTATTCGTGTAATATGTATGGGAGATGTCCACGCCATCGGTTAGATGCATGGACCCGCTGATCCTTTTGGGGTACAGGGGCACAGCAGTATCCTGACACGCGATGTCCAGATAGATGCAGCCGGAGAGCATGAGTAATGACACCAAAACAAAACATACGCGAAGGATATTCATAAGTTCAAACCTCTTGTTTACTAACATATATACATCTCGGATTATGTCAATAAACATCTCACGCCATAAAGAGTCTGTGAAATTTGCATTTCCGCTCACCGAAATCTGCAAATAGCGGGAATTGGTTTTGAGTGGCTATGATCTCGACCCAGTTTAGGTCACCGAAATCTGCAAATCGATCGTCGAAATCTGCAAGCGAGACTGGTCTCACAAGAAAGCCAAAGCAAAATACTATAAGATCGTGGTTATCCTCGATGACCGCACCTGGACATCTGCCGGGCTCTGGTAGCCCAGGACAAGGTTTATCTCCTGTACGATGCTCTGGAAGTGGTGGATAACCAGATTGCTCTGGACACCAAGTCCAACAGCCTTAATGACGCACGGGAATACATCAAAGCACTCGCACCTTGGATCAAAGACGATCAAATCGAATATGACTCAGATATGAATCCCATCGGTGTATCTGGAACGCATACTCCGTTCCCGCCATTTTATTGGATTGTAGGACTAGTACATCCATTGTTTAATATCGTTAACGAGCCTCAAAACATTATTTTTAAGTACATCTAATAGACTCTATTTGATTATCGTTATCTTCGTCGTAGCCACGTTTCGGTCTGTAATAGCCTTCACTATGTATGTCCCTGACGCAAGTGGTCTATTATCGTCATCTCTGCCATTCCAGACGGTGGAATAGAACTCTCCGCTTTGTTTTACATCATGCGAAAGCCCGGCCCTGCTTACCAGGCTGTTGTAGCTTTCAGTTAAGCGGATTGTCTTCACTTTCTGTCCCCGGATGTTGAAGATCTCGATCACCGGATGCGTCTCAGGTTTCTTAGGTAAAGTGAATTCGAGAAAGACTCCCGCGGTCCGGCTGGTATTTAGTAACGGATTGGGATAGGCAGAAACTTTGAATCCTTCCGGAGGAGGCGGTACCTCAGGATCGTCGGTGCTAACCCAGGGCTCAGACGCGTATTCATACACTCCCATGTCTATCCTGCCATTGGCTATGCGATAATTTCCGGCCAGGTCCATGGGGGGCAGATTTTGCCCTTCGGTTTCCGGAGTGCCACTATCGATGCAGGGAGAAAGCGCGCTTAGCTGATAGTACTCTGGCTGGCACACATCGAGCGTGGAATCCGTGATGCCCAGAAACAAGGGATCGGCACTCATAATGTTATCGGTCAGAGTAAGCAGTTCCGGTCTTGAACTGGGGACCGTGGCTGTCCTGAATAGGCTGTTGCTGATGCTCACCGGATAGGCCGTGGCATTGACGCTGAGGTAGTTCATCAGTCCCAATTCTGATCCCGAGCCGGGATTGTGGAAGATCACATTCCGCAAGTCTGCCCCTGCCAGGATTCGACATAAGTATCCGGGGACATTGTTATTGGCTATC
>Ga0265294_10010842_pt1 | contig 10311 bp, 6 predicted proteins | sample MunlanPumphouse3_FD_192504 | JGI IMG/M metagenome (GOLD analysis project Ga0265294, IMG submission 192504) | Groundwater microbial communities from a municipal landfill in Southern Ontario, Canada - Pumphouse #3 | ecosystem: Environmental > Aquatic > Deep subsurface > Groundwater | place...
GAATATCATTAGAATAAGCTTGATCATAGTAATCAGCTATTGCCTTAGTTCCAACATGCCAAGTCTCTTCAGCTGATGCGTCTGATGTCATATATTCTGTAGCGTATTTTTCTCTAGCGATAACTAAACGTATATAATCTTGATACTCACTTTCTTGAGTATATCCCATTAAATACATAGACTCTTCGAAATTAGTAATATACTTATTTCTTTCATCTTCTTCCATATCATTAATTACTTCTTCATCATCAGTATTATATGTCAATAAAATACGTTTGTCAGCTATTTCTTGGGCTGTTACTTCATCAAGATAGCTTTTTAATAATTCAGAATCTACCATTGTCAACAACTGGTTTAAACCATCATTAACTTTTACTGAATTAAATAATTCTTCATTTGTTATTTTAAAATCGTCAGTTTCAAAAAAAACCTGACCGTTATCTGTTTTATCAGGATTAGTGATTTCAGGGATTTGATATTCTTTTTCTCCATTACAAGCTATAAGAACTATCCCCAAGAACAAAACCATAGCTAGTGACGTAAATCTCTTCAAAACATTATGCATAATATAAACTCCTTTTTATCTTCTGTTTGTCTTATATATTATATAACAAAACCGATAATATTTAAAACCTTTTTTACCCTTTATCTATTAAATTTGTGATAATTCTTAATTACATCACATTTAGCTAGAAAAAACGCCCTAAAAAATTTTAAGGCGTTTTAAGATTTAAATAGATTTTTTATTCGATAACTTCTGAATAATCAGCAGCTGCCATTCTCTTATACATTGCCCAACGACGTTTAGCATCAACGATGTTAGCGTGTAATAATCTTTCTGCAGCTTCAGGGTTAACCTTAACTAATTGTTGGTAACGATTTTCACTTAACAAGAAATCATGATATTTATCCCAAACTGGTTCTTTAGAATCGATTTGTAGAGGGTTCTTTCCTTCAGCGATTCTTCTAGGGTCATATCTAAATGTTGGCCAATAACCACATTCAGTAGCTAATTTTGCTTGTTGGTGAGAATTTCCTAAACCACCACTAATTCCATGAGCGATACATGGTGAATAAGCGATAATTAATGATGGACCTGGATAACTTTCAGCTTCTTTCATTGCTTTTAATACTTGTGTAGCATTAGCTCCATGACTGATAGCCGCAACATATACATTTTCATATGTCATTGCTAGAGCAGCTAAATCTTTCTTCTTACCAGGTTTTCCGGCAGCTGTAAATTTAGCAATAGATCCAGAACGTGCTGATTTTGAAGATTGTCCACCTGTATTGGAATAAACTTCTGTATCAAGAACTAAGATATTTACATCTTCTGCGTTAGCGATAACATGGTCTAATCCACCGTAACCGATGTCGTAAGCCCATCCGTCTCCACCGATAATCCATTGTGATTGTCTAACGAAGTGTTGTTTTAATTCAAATAATTGTTTAGCTGGTTCAGAATCATTCTTTTCCAATAATGGAATAATTTTTTTAGATAATTCTAAAGTCTTATCTCCATTTTCTCTATTTTCAATCCACTCATTGAGAAGAGCTTTTAAATCTTCAGAGAAAGCATCTTGATTTTCTGAAATAATTGTTTGCATTCTATCTCTGATAGTATCTTGAGCTATTTTCATACCAAAACCATATTCAGCGTTGTCTTCAAATAAAGAGTTAGCCCAAGCTGGTCCGCGTCCTTCTTCATTTTTAGTGTATGGAGATGCAGGGAATGAAGCACCATAAATTGATGAACATCCCGTAGCATTCGCGATAATCATTCTTTCTCCGAACAATTGAGTAGCGAATCTGATATATGGTGTTTCACCACATCCAGCACATGCGCCTGAAAATTCGAATAAAGGTTGATTAAACACAGCGTTTTTATAAGTATTTCTTCCAACTAATTCACCTTTATAAGGAACTTCATTATATAGGTAATCAGCTAAGATATGTTCTTTTTCTTCAATACGTTCTTGAATTGGACTCATTTTTAAAGCTTTTGTAGGTGCTGGACATGTGTTAACACAAACCATACAACCAGTACAGTCAAGAATTGAAACTTCAATACGATATTTTAATCCTTCTAAGCCTTTACCTTTAGCATCTACCCAATCAGCTTCCACTGGAGCGTTTTTAACTTCTTCTTCAGTAGCTAAAATTGGTCTGATACATGCATGAGGACAAGCGTAAGCGCATTGGTTACATTGAATACAGTTTTCACTTAACCATGTAGAAACTTCTTCAGCTACTCCACGTTTTTCATAACGAGCAGTTCCAGTTGGCATTTGACCATCTTCGATTCCTAAGAAAGCAGAAACTGGTAAGTCATATCCGTTAATAGCATTAACTTTATCTGCGATGTTTCTAACGAAATCTGGACGAGATTCATCTAAAGCAACTTCTACTTGTAAATCTTTCCACTCTGGTTTAACTTTAACTTCTACTAAACCATCAGCGCCTTGTTCAACTGCTTTATAATTCATTTCAACAATATCATCACCCTTACGGCTAAATGATTTTTTAGCATAAGATTTCATTGCATCTTGAGCTTTTTCATAACTCATGATTTGTTCATTAAGTTTAAAGAAAGCTGATTGCATAATTGTTGAAACTAATTTTACTTCACCGATTTCTTTAGCTAATTTATAAGCATCTATTATAAATAATTTAGCTTCTCTTTTCGCTAAAATTCTCTTAACTTTATCAGGTAAGAATCCTTCTATTTCATCAGGAGTTCTAGTAGTTGATAATAAGAATGTTCCACCTTTTCTTATACCTTTGATTAAATCAAATTTAGTCAAATAACTTTCTTGTGAACAAGAAACAAAATGTGGATGGTTAACTAAATATGTTGAACGAATAGGGTTTTTACCAAAACGCAAATGCATTCTAGTAACTCCACCACTCTTCTTTGAATCATATGATGCATATGCTTGACCGTAAAGATCAGTATAGTCACCGATGATTTTAGAAATATTTTTAACAGCACCAACAGTACCATCACTACCTAATCCAAAGAATAATAATTCTGTTGTATCAGGATCAGCTACGTCAGGAGCTTCTAATTCATCTAAGCTTGAATGTAAAACATCATCAACGATACCAATCGTGAAGTTGTTTTTCATTTCATTTTTAAGGTTGTTATAAACCGCAAAAATTTGTCCAGGAGTTGTATCTTTAGAAGAAAGACCATAACGTCCACCAATAATAGCTGGTTGTTTTTCACGATCATAGAAAATTGATTTAACATCTACGAATAATGGTTCTCCAGCTGAACCTGGTTCTTTAGTTCTATCTAATACAGCAATTCTTTCTACAGTTTCAGGAAGAACGTTGAAGAAATACTTACTAGAGAATGGACGATATAAATGTACAGAAATTAAACCAACTTTTTCACCTTTTTCAACTAAATGATCAATAACCTCTTTAATCGCTTCAGTAACAGAACCCATAGCTACGATAATATCAGTAGCGTCTTTAGCTCCATAATAAGTAAATGGTTTATAATCTCTTCCTGTTTCTTTAGAAATTTCTTCCATGTATTCATTAACTACATCAGGAATTGGTAAATAGAATTTTTCTTGAACTTCTTTTGCTTGGAAATAAACATCATCATTTTGAGCAGTACCCATAATTTTAGGATTACCTGAGTTTAATGCTCTTTGACGGAAAGCTTTAACAGCTTCCTTATCCAATAATCTGTCAAACACTTCATAAGGCATTACTTCAATTTTGTTAACTTCATGTGAAGTTCTAAAACCATCAAAGAAATGCATGAAAGGAATGCTTGTTTTAATCGCTGCTAAATGAGCGATACCGCCTAAGTCCATAGTTTCTTGAACAGAACCTGAAGCTAACATTGCAAAACCAGTCATTCTTGTTGCATAAATATCTTGGTGGTCTCCAAAGATTGAAAGTGAATGAGCCGCTAATGAACGTGCCGCTACATGAATAACCCCTGGTAATAACTCCCCAGCTATTTTATACATGTTTGGAACTTTCAATAATAGCCCTTGTGATGCAGTAAATGTAGTAGTTAAAGCTCCCGCCATTAACGAACCATGTACTGTCGCTGCAGCTCCAGCTTCAGATTGCATTTCTACAACTTTTACTGGCATACCAAACATGTTTTTCTTTCCTTGTGCAGCCCATGTATCAACATGTTCTGGCATTGGAGAAGATGGGGTAATTGGATAAATACCGGCAACTTCAGTAAACGCATAAGCCGTATAAGCCGCTGCCTGGTTTCCATCCATTGACTGATAAACTTTTTTTGTTGCCATAAACAACCTCCTATATATTTTTGCTAAAAAAATTAGCACATAATTGTTCAAGTTATTATACCGTAAAACCAACTTAAAAACAATTGCAAATTAGTTTTATTTACATACAAAAAAATTAGGCAAAAGAAAAAATCATTAAATAATGATTTCTTCACTAGATTCGTTTTGTCTTGCGGCTAATAGGTTATAACAAGTTATATCAACACCTTGTTCAAAAAACACTCTTTTATAAGTCCCTATTGCCAACTCTTCTAAATTACATTCTCTTGATAAATGAGCTAAAACTATATGTCTAGTTCTATCTCCAGCCAGATTTAATAATAAATTTGCGCTATCTTCATTAGAAAGATGTCCTTGATCATCTAAGATTCTTCGTTTTAATTGCCAAGGTCTAGAACTTTCTAATAACATTTCTACTTCATGATTCGACTCGATAATATAACAATCAGCGTTTCTTAATAGATCATAATGTTTAATCGGAAAATAACCGGTATCAGTGATATACACTAAAGACTTTTCTTCTTCAATAAAACGATATCCAAACGGCGCAGCCGCATCATGAAAAGTATTAAAAGGCATTACCTTATAATCACCAAAATTATGAACCTCATTTTCTTTTACTATTACAAACAAATCATCTGAAACATCTCCAAGATACCTCTTATCCAAAGCCTCATAAGTGCCTTTACTTAGATATATCTTCATTTGATGATTCTTAGCTAAAACTCTTAGACCAGCTACATGATCTGCATGTTCATGAGTAATAAAAACTCCAGCTAATCCATCAAGATCTTTTCCTTTTTCTTTTAAGCGATATACAATTTGACGATAACTTAGTCCACAATCAATTAATATTTTAGAACCACCTATTTCCAAATATGTTGTATTAGCAGCTGATCCGCTAGCTAAGATTAATGCCTTCATCCTCTATCACTTCTCTTCATTACGTAATCTTTCCTTTTCTTCTTCGATTAGTTTTTGCTTATAAGCTTCTAACTCAGTTTCTTTCTTTAATGATAACACTTTTACGATACTTTTTATCTCAATTACACCTATTATTAAAAATATAATAATAACAAACATAAAAACAAAATTCAAACTATTTAAAAACAACACTTCATATATAGAACCTAATAATGATGATTTACCCACATATTTACCAACAATCAAATCCTCAGAAAAATCTATTTCCCATTCTTCAGAAAAATCATTATTATCACCTTTGGTTGTAACTAATCCGTTTTCTATCTTTTCAATTCTATGAGTAATAATAACTTCAGGCATATCTGGCCTTCTAAAAGAAATAATATCCTCACTAAAATACTCTTCTTCATTAGTGTCAATGAAAATTAAATCCCCAACCATTATTTCGTTTTCCATAGAAGGAGTTACTACATATAAAAACGCACGATTAAAGACTGACGGAATCTTGTCATTCTTTAATGACAATCCTAAATGAACTAACAAAAACATCGCAAGAGCGATAAAAATAAAAGGTAATATATTAGCTGTTTTTTTAAGTATTTTTTTCACATCAATCATTCCTTTAAAAAATGAAGTCTTTTAAACTTCATTTAATTACATCATTGCTTGAAACAATAAAGTTGTAAGTGTACTCCAAACCCCATCTAAAGTCTTAACCTCTAGGGTTATACTCAAAGTAATATCTACATTAGAATACTCGTTACTAACCTTAAAACCATCATAATAAATAGAATCTATCAACTGATGAGACACGCCTTGTTGCAAGTCTTGCGCATAATACCAATAACTATCCCCACTATCATATGTAAATAACGCAGGATTATTAAATGTAACATCAATATCTTCTAAACTAGGAACATTGGTATATGCTCTTTGACTTGGAACAGTAAATTCATAAGTCTCGGTATTAGAATTATAAGATCTATCAATATTAGTATACTCAACCTTAACTCTTAAATAAAGACTATCTTTAGATTGATTAACAATTGTAAATGGATTAAGAATAGCTTCTTCATCTGGATATAGATAGTTATCTTCAATAAAATCTCCATCAATATTATAGACAATTCCGCTCACAGAACCACCTAATGTATCAATCGGTGTTTCTTGATTAATAACAAACCAAGCAAAAGAGGTGCCAACAAACAAAAAAGCTGCGGCTACCAATGATATTAGTGATAGCGTAAATCTCTTCTTCATTTTGATCACCTCTTTAAAATCTAATTATTCTTGATTTTTCATTCTTCTCGCTCTCTCGGCTTTTTCTAATAAAGCCTTAGCTCGATCAATTTTTCTTTTCTTAGCTGCCTTTTCCATAGCAATAGCTTTTCTTCTTTGTAAATCAATTCTTCTTTGTTCATCCTGCTTTGCTTTTAACTCAGCTTTACGTTTATCTTCTATCGCTTTTAATTCATCGCGATAGTTATTTAAACTAAGCATAGCTAAAGCTTTCTCAGTCTGAATGTCTTGAAGATTCTGTTTTTTAACTTTTTCAATTTCTCGATATGCTTTTACAACTTCATTTTGAACTTTAATCTTTTCTTCCAAATCTCTTTCGTCTTCAGGATTAAAGGTATAATTAATGAAATCTTTAAAAGCCGCATCCGCAATTTCTAACAATTTTTGATGAATAATCTCAATACTTTTGTCCTTAGGGATACCAGCTTCTACTAAGGTATTATATCGATCAATATTATCCTTCTTAATTTGTTCTAAGAAATACTGGTTTAATGTCTCATCTTTAAAAACATACTCTGCAGGATCAATATACTTATCTTTATCAATACGTTTTAAAACTCTAGGTGTTTTCTCTTTACGGTATCTAAAAGGTTTGTCATGAGACAAAGCAAATTCTTCAACCTGATTATTAGCCACTGTAGCATATAAAACCATCATAGTATTCTCTATTTGCTTTACATACTCATTATCAAAATCAACATCTCTTTCATATACATCAACTTCATAACCAATTCTATCAACTGTATCCATAAACATCCACAAGTCATAACACTGAGAAAACTCTATATTTTTTAATATAATATTAGTCTTCATGATAGGTGGTCTTACTGGAGGATAATTAGACATCATCCTCATAAAATTTGATTGCTTATAACTCTTGATTGAATCTCTCAAATCTGTCATTCTATCAAACAACTCTTGATTTTTCTTATTAACAGAATCATTTTCCATGGTTCTGTTAATCTTAAGAGTAATATCATAATCAATTACCGCTGAATCGAAATCAATCGAAGAATTAACTTTTAGATAATTAACATACTCAGTATGCATTTTATGATGAATCAACTTATATCTAACTTCAATAAATGTATATATCTTATCAACTAAAGACATTAAGAAACGATTTTCATAAGTACCTAGTTCAGATTCAGAATAACTTGTTAAAACCTTAGTTGGAACTATATCCCCTTTACTGTTTACTCTTTTTATTAACTGAGTATTAGCTGCTAAATGTCTAACAGTAGCGGAATCAACTTTCTTAGCTCTTTCAACTGGTACAACTTCAGAAACTCTTCTTAACGTTTCTTTAGGAGATCTAGTTAGTCTATCAATAACAGGGATTATACCTTCTATTTTTTCTAACCAAGAATCATCAAAAACTCTTCTTTCTCTTCGCTCTTTTTGGTAAAGTTCTAATTTAGAGCTTTCTAATAAATTTATATATTGCTTAGCAAAATCATCTAAGCGGTTAACACCTTCAAAGGTTGTATTTACTTTTTTATAATAACGTTTTGCAGCACCTATTTCCATAAAAAACCCCCTAACTTAACTTTTGTAGGTTTTTAATGAAATTAACAGATTCTTCAAAAGCATTTTTACCAAAAATCTTCTTAATTTGATTTATCAACTCAGTAAGTTCATTTTGTAAGAAAGCTAAGTTTAAACTTTCAAACTTACGTAATATCTTATAAGCAAAAATATAATCTAAGGCATCTATTTCTGTTCCTCCACAAGCTACATAAACTGGAACGAACTTATATACTTGAGCCAAGATTCTATTACCAAATGAAATTCTGAAATGAGCTTGGATATACTTATCAAGAATTTTAAAATTACTTAATGTTTCTTCACTTACAGGGAATTTATAAAAAGCTTCATCGAATAATTCTTGTAGATAAGCACTAGACATATGGATACTTTCAGTTTCTGGAGCTTGGAAAGGTTCACCCTTAGTATCAAATTCCAAAGAAATAGCACGGTCATATACTTTATCTGTAATTGTAAAAGTAGAATCATCTTTATTAGCTGTACCAACAAACCAAAGATTTAAAGGTACAGTAATCTTACCATTGATTACTTTCAAAGGATCAGAAGGTTTTGAATCCGGAACCAAATCAATTTTCCATTCATTTGGATCAGGCATTTCCATAATTGATAAAAATTCAGCGAAATAATACTCAATTCTCGCAAGATTTAATTCATCTAAAACGATAAAATTAACATCTTTTCTATAAATGGCTTCATATAAAGCTTTTAAAAAATCAGTTTCATTAAATCTTTTAGTAAACTCATTTAAGTAACCCAATATTTCAGCTCTATCTCTCCATGCAGGTTGAACTGAAATCATTTCTGAAGGATTATCAAAGAATTTACCCATGGCATAAGGTAAAGACGTTTTACCTGTACCAGAAATACCTTCAAGAATAATAATCTTAGACGCAGCCATACCAGCAAAGAAATAAGAAACCATTCTTGGAGTATAATATAATTTTAATTTTGAAGCCGCAAAATTAACAAAACGTGTTACTAATTCTGGCAAACTAACATTATCACTATCTTCCATGTAAATATGTGTATCTCTACCAGCATATTCTTTATCAACTTGAATTAACTTAACAAATCTAGATGGGCCTACAGGTTGACTTTGATTTAAAGTCTCTGGAGAACCAACACTTGGAGATACCATAGACATCCCTTGAGCTCCTCCAGTATAGCCTTGAGAAGCACCACTAAATGCCGGTTGTAATCCTCCTTGTTTAGGATAGAATACATCACCAGTATCACCAGTTCTAGCATTAATTCCTAATTGCGAAACTTTCATAGCTAAAATTTGATTCTTTTCATCAACAAGATCGATTACTCTTTCGTTTAATTCAGCGATTTCTTCAATTAACTCATTCTTTTCAATTTCAATTTTACGGAATGAAAAGTATCTTTTTATCCAAATATATATACGTAAAACCAAAAAAATGATTAGGGAAATATTGAGCAAACCTGCTACAACAACCATAATCCAAGATAATGTATTAAAATCAGGGTCTTCACTATAGAACATCAAAAGATCCCAGTAATCTGCGATATTTTCAAAGAATCTTTTAATCGTATTATTCCATAAGACTACTTCAAAGAAGTATCTTAAATGATTCCATATTTCTATCCATAGGTCAACGTAAAACGCTGAAAATTCTTTCATGAATGCATACCTCCTAAAGGTTCAAAGCATAAGAAAGAATTATTCTTGTTGATCTTTAGGTTCTTTCTCCGCTTTTGCCTTCGCTTCTGCTTCTAACTGCGCTCTAGCAGCAGCCAAAGCCTCTTCTTGCATCTTAACACGATCTTGTGTAGATTTTTGAACATTATAAGCTGCATATACCTTAACAAACTTAACAACTTCATATACTAAGAAAGCTAAACATGGGACTACTATAAATAGGAAAAAGCCAAGTCCAGATTTTAAGAAATCAGTGAACCCATCAGTAAACTTACCGAAACCAGATATAGACTTTCCAGTCCATACTCCAATTATGTCTTCTTCTTTTAAATGTATAGGATCAGTACCAAGTCCATCTTTATCACCCTTAGTAACAAAACGAAGCACACCACCAGACTCATATATATCATCGATTCTATGGGTATTATAATAATATACTATTTTTCCATCAACTACATCAGAAGTCTTAAAAGTAATAACATCTACTTTTTCCACTAAATCAGCTGCATCAAAAGTAGTATCTATGAAAACCAAGTCACCCTCTTCAAAAGTACCAGTCATTGAATCTGATTGTACTGACATTGAAGCTAT
>Ga0265294_10010844_pt1 | contig 10311 bp, 11 predicted proteins | sample MunlanPumphouse3_FD_192504 | JGI IMG/M metagenome (GOLD analysis project Ga0265294, IMG submission 192504) | Groundwater microbial communities from a municipal landfill in Southern Ontario, Canada - Pumphouse #3 | ecosystem: Environmental > Aquatic > Deep subsurface > Groundwater | place...
ACCATCATTTGGATAGGTGGCTATACCCATAGAAAGGCTTACTTGAGCATAAGGAATGAATTTAGGATTAACTATGACGCTATTGCGGATTCTTTCTGCAATAGCTTTACTTTTTTCTTTACTGGTTTCGGGAAGAATAATGGCGAATTCATCGCCGCCAAAGCGGGCAATAACATCTGTATTTCTGGTATATTGTTTCATAATATCAGCAATAATTTTTAGGACGTAATCACCATGACTATGTCCTTCGGTATCATTGAGCATTTTAAAATTATCCAAGTCAATAAGAATTAAAGAAAAAGGGATATTTTTATTAATTAGCGTGTTTAGACTATTATTAAAAAAACGGCGATTATGTATTTTAGTTAGAGTATCAAGATTAGCTAAGAGAAAACAGGACTTATGAAAATTTTGTGCCAGAGTTATCACATAAAAAGAAAGGATAAAGAAAATAATAATTTGTAGTATAATAGGAGGCAATGTTTGATTATTTAATACGCTGACCAAAACATACGCAAAACCTGCTAACGCCGTAATGAGATAAGTCCATAAAGCCTTGTTATTAATGGCAAGTGTAATAATAGGGAAGAAATAGAATAGGGAAAAAGCTAAGGCATATTTCTGTTCGAAAAAAATAAAAAGAGTGATGAAAAGAAGGTCAAATATAGCAGCAATTGGGTATGATTTAGTTAGGAGATTATAGATTTGTGGCAAAATTAATAAGACGACAGAATACAATGCTGTGATTACCGCAATGTAGTAAAGCGCCGGGGATATACTTGTATCCATCAGGAAAAAACAGGGAAAAAAGAGAACACAAATAAAAAATCGTAAAAAAGGTATGTTCTGGCTTATATCCATTTTTACTTTATATGATGTCATAGATTCCCCCTCCTTTTTGGCTAGCAACTTGTTTTATGCAAGTATTATATTACTAATATTCGTATTAAGCATATCGTTTCCCTTTTTTAATAATATATAATTTATTAAATATTTACTAAGAATAGAAAATTATGTTAAATTGGTGTATGGAAGGTTGTTGAAAATGAAAACAAGTAAGATCGTACGAGTTAGTGTCATTGCAGCTATATATGTGGTTATTACGATTGCTTGTGCCCCTCTAAGTTATGGGCTTACACAAGTACGTATTTCCGAAGCCCTTACTATATTACCTTTTATCCTTCCGGAAAGTATTTTAGGGCTTTTTTTAGGCTGTTTTATTGCTAATATATACGGTGGAATAGGGATTATTGATGTGGTTTTTGGCAGTCTCGCCACACTTTTTGCCGCTTATTTAACCAGTAAAATGCCTAGCCCTGTATTAGCTCCGCTTCCACCAGTATTGGTTAATGCTGTTATCATTGGCTATGTTTTATATTATACTTTAGGGTATCCTTTATTGCCGAGTATGCTTTATGTAGGTCTAGGGCAATTTTTGTCCTGCTATTTAATTGGGTTGCCTTTACTGTTTTTATTGAAAAAATATTTGCCGAAGTAAGTACACAAAAGCTCGAAAATTTCTTTCGAGCTTTTGTGTACATTGAGTTAGATTCTATTATGTTATCTTTGCCTGCTTATATCTGCATAACTGATGCTTCTGGTGTGCAGCGTATGTGACCATGATACTCGAGTACTCCCAAAGAAACAAAAGAAAACAATCGGCACCCAGCTATAAACAAAAATGGGAAAATGAATGAACATCCATTTGAAAACCTTGCGTGGTAAGTGATCCATCCACATTACTAAAAAAGGATAAATTAGTTGTAGTACACTGACCAATTCCCAAAGAAGAGGAGGCCAAATGTATTTAAAAACAGGTGTATAGATGTTTGCAATAAAAAGATCTACAAAACCAATAACAGTAAAAAGACCCATAAAAACTACCAGTAAAGGTTGGATAGCTAACATCGTGGAATCAAGGAGAACAACACTTCTTTTACGGATTGCTTCTTTAATTAGAAGAAAAGTGTAGGTTCGAAAGAGTTCAACATGACCAAGAGCCCAACGCTTTCTTTGTTTACAAGCCTGTTTAAAAGTTAGTGGTTTTTCGTCATAAACGATAGCTTCATGAGCCCAAGTCGTTTTATAGCCGCTAAGAAGAGCTTTAAGGCTGAATTCCAAGTCTTCCGTCAGAGAAGTAGCTCCCCAACCGATTTTTCGTAAGACATCTAAGGAAATAACCATTCCTGTGCCACCCAAATAATTGGAGAGTCCTAGGTTATATCTGGCCTTTTGGAGCATGCGGTTAGCAACCCAGAAGGACATGGCAAATGAAGCTGTTACCCAAGTATCTTGAGGGTTTTTAGCATCGATATATCCTTGTACGATTTTGGCACCATCACAGAGTCGGTTATTCATATGTTTCAAAAAATCAGAATGAACTAAGTTATCAGCATCAAAGATGACCACGGCATCATATTTTCTAGGTGAATTATATAGTTTTGCAAAGAACCATTCTAGGGCATATCCTTTGCCTTTTTGTTCCATGTTTGTTCTTTCATAAACCAATGCCCCATGTTCTCTGGCGATAATAGCCGTTGAGTCGTTACAATTATCGGCGATAACAAAAACATCATATAAATCCTTAGGGTAATCTAAGGAGGTTAAATTATCAATAAGCGGACCAATAACGAGTTCTTCATTATGGGCAGGAATAATTACCGAAAATCTCTTTTTTGGCTTATATAGACTAGGTGTACGAAATTGAACTAACCCTGATATTCCGAGAATAAAAAAATATATAGCTACTAAGGCCAGAATAATCTGGCTTGGGATCATAATATAATCTAAGGGTAAATACGAAATTTCCAGTAAATCAGACATGGTTAATCCTCCGTTTTTAATTAATATTTAAACTTAATATTTAAAATTTATTTGTTTATTGCATATACTGCATTTTATATTTCAAGGCCACTTTTAGTATTATAACACAATATTATAATAAATATTACTCTTAGAAACGTAGTGGTTTACCGTAGCGGTTTATTGTAATATTTAAGCTTAAACTTTTTATTTTTTGTGCCAAAAATCTTTTCGGTTAACTGTTCTGCAGCATTATAGCCGGCCTTTTTCAATCTGTAGTCTTTAGCGGCAGCTTCAATAATAATGGCGAGATTACGTCCCGGCTTTATGGGAATTGTAATTTTATGTACATTCACATCAAGAAAATTGATAAAAGTTTCATCTAATCCTAATCTATCGCAGAAGCTTTCCTTTTCCCAAGGAACAAGTTCGACGACGAGGTCAATTTCTTTAGTATTGATAATTGCCCCGACACCATACATCGCTTTAACATCGATTATACCTATTCCGCGTATTTCCAGAAAGTGTCGAAGTACTTTAGGGGCTTCACCAATCAGTCGTTTTCTGGCTACTTTTTTAATATTTACTACATCATCGCTAACGAGGCGATGCCCTCTTTTTACAAGTTCCAGTGCTGTTTCGCTTTTCCCTATGCCGGATTCTCCGATCAGAAGTACGCCGATGCCATAGATATCTACTAAAACGCCGTGCTGGGTCATCCGCGGCGCTAATTTGCTATTTAAATAATTAGAAGCATAATTTATAAATTCAGTGGTAACCATCTCAGATTTCAGAAGAGGTCGCTCATATTTATGTGCGGCATTTTTCATATCCGGGATTGGATCCATATCGCGGCAAAGAATGACACTAGGTAGTTGGTAACTGAAATATTTATCTAATCTTTCTTTGCGTGTTTCAGCGTCTAGTTCATTAAGAAAGGCAAGTTCTATTAAGCCTATTACCTGTAGGCGTTCTGCAGTTCCTTCGCCAAAGCAAGTAAAGAAATTAGCCAGTTGTAAGCCGGGTCTATTAACATCACTAGTAGTAATAAAGATATTATCTTGATTACCTTTGTAGATTACGTCCAAGTTTAAATCTTTGATTAGTTCGGGAATAGTTACGGCTACAGTCATAAGTCTATATTTACTCCTTCTTGTTATTATGCATTTATCTTATTTATTATAGCATAAGTCTTCTTTATTATAATATATTTATACATATACGGGGTAATTAATTTTTTTTTGTCTTTTAATTGTTTTTTTAAAATTGACGAAATTAAATAAAAAATGTTCCGTTAATTTATATTTATTTTTAGCCATTTTTGCTATAATAAGAAAGGTAGGGCATATTTGTTGTCCAAAAGTGAGGCGATAGTCTTGAATTTACAGGTCAAGCTTAATAAAAAAGTGAAATTGGGACTGGGAGTTACAGGAATAATTGGTATTTTTATTATGATTTATTTTTTTTGGTCCAATCTCAGTAATAGTAATGTCTCTACGGTAAATGTAGCGATTGTAGAAAAACAGGAATTTACCGCTGAAATTAATACTAACGGTATTTTGCAGTGTACTAAACAGCAGGATTTTTATGCGGGAACAAACTCTATAGTGAAGGAAATACGAAAAAACGAGGGTTCCAGAGTTACCATAGGAGAGGCGATTCTTTTATTAGATAATAGTAATGCGTTGCGGGAACTTGGCAATGCGGAGAATACTTTAGCTCTTTTGGAAAATGAGTATTTACAGGCAGTTAGTAATAAAGTTTATCTTATGAATAAAAGAGACGAAGCACGGGAAAAGCTAGAATTATTAGAACAGCAATATATTAAAGAATTGGTTAAGTTTAATGATGTCGAAGCAGCCAGAACTGTTGCAGCGGATTTAGAGAATCAGATTAAGGCGATTAATTTAAATACTTTAGAAAGTGAAGTAAATAAAGGGCGGTTAGCAGTTCAGGATTCAAGGGAAAACTTGGCGAATACAGTGATCACCAGTCCATTTGAAGGTACTGTATTGAGAATGACAGTTAATCGTGGTGAACCGGTAAATAAGGACAAGTTCCTTTTTAGTGTAGGGAAAACGAATAATTTAGAGGTAATTGCTTTTGTTAATGAATATGACGCGATAAAAGTGAAAGAGGATCAGCCTGTAGAAATATATAGTGAGGCGTTAACAGACAAAAATTATTTGGGATATGTGGCGCAAATTGCACCTTTGGCTGAGGTTGAGCAGACTTCTGCAGGTCTTGAGAGTAAAGTAAAACTAAAAATAGCTTTAGAGGAAATGACCGAGGAACTGAAACCCGGTTATACGGTTAATGTAAATATTTTTTTAGATAAAAATCCTGGCGCTTTATTAGTACCTAAAGAAGCATTAGTACAACGGAATGAAGAAAATATTGTCTTTGTTTATGAAGACGGGGTAGCAAAAAGGCGTGTAGTACAAAAAGGTTTATCTTCTGAGTCTTTACAGGAAATTACATCAGGTTTGCATGAGGGTGAAATGGTAATCAGCAATCCGCAGGAAGATTTGCATGATAATATGAAGGTAAAAGCGAATAGTGATACATAGAAAAGGTGATTATTTTATGGAAGATAATAGCTGGGCATTTTTGAACGAAGCTCGACGTATTGTCGTAAAAGTTGGCAGTAGTACCTTGACTTATGCTAATGGGAAATTGAATTTATATCAGTTGGAAAGATTAGTTAGGGAGTTGGCTGATTTAAAGAATCAGGGATTAGAAATAATCCTTGTTAGCTCCGGGGCTGTTGGCGCCGGTATGGGTAAAATGGAGTTTGAGGAAAGACCGAAAAATATCCCGGAAAAACAGGCTTTAGCCGCTATCGGGCAGGGTATTTTGATGCATTTATATGAAAAGTTCTTTAGTGAATATGGGAAAACGGTAGCGCAGGTTTTGCTTACCAGAGAAGACCTTACCAACAGAGACAAATTTTTGAATGCACGGAATACCTTATTAACACTTTTAAGATTAGGTGTATTGCCAATTATTAATGAGAATGATACGGTTGCTTATGAAGAAATAAAGTTTGGTGATAATGATACTTTGGCTGCCCTTGTATCAGGATTGATTGATGCGGATTTGTTAGTTATTCTTTCGGATATAGACGGTTTATATACGGCTGACCCACGTCACGTTGCAACAGCACAATTGATTAAAGTTGTCGCGGAGATTACTCCGGAAATAACTGAGCTAGCTGGAGGAACCGGGACTAACGTAGGCAGTGGTGGAATGACGACAAAGCTTCAAGCAGCGAAGATAGCGAGTAATTCAGGTATACCGATGTTAGTAACGAATGGCTCTCGTGAGGGTGTAATCAGAGATACTATCAAAGGAATAAACCCTGGGACCTTATTTATTCCTCGTGAGCATCATCGTCTAAAAACTAGGAAGGCTTGGATTGCTTTTGGCTCCAGAGCAAAAGGTCGGCTCTTGGTGGATAGTGGAGCGGAAAATGCACTTGTGGAAAAAGGAAAAAGCTTGTTACCCAGTGGCATTACCGCAGTGGAAGGTAATTTTCAACGTGGTAGTGTAGTAAGTATTATCGGACAATCCGGGGAAATTGCCAGAGGCATAGTTAATTATGCGTCATTGGAAATTAGTAACCTCAAGGGATGTCAAAGTAAAGATATTTACAAAATTCTTGGATATAAGGATTATGATGAGGTTGTACACCGCGATAATTTGACTTTGAAAGTATAGTTAACGATCAGCAGCAAGGCAGAAGAAATTAACAGGGGGTGTTTGTTTTGTTAATTGAGGAATTAATTACAAAAGGTGAACTGGCAAAAGAAGCGGCATTTCAGTTAGGAATGATTTCTACAGAGTTAAAGAATCAAGCACTTTTAGCCATGGCTTCAGCTTTGACCGGTCAAGAAGAGTTAATATTATCAGCTAACGAACAAGATGTTCTGGCGGCAAGAAAACAAGGAATGAAGAATACTCTCTTGGATCGTCTGACCTTAACTCCTGCCAGAATTAAGGATATGGCTGAAGGCTTACGGGTTATCGCTGCGTTAGAAGACCCTGTGGGCCAGGTCGAGAAGATCTGGAAAGGCGCACAGGATATTGAAATTGGTCGAGTACGTGTGCCGCTTGGCGTTATCGGGATTATCTATGAAGCTAGACCTAATGTGACGGCAGATGCAGCCGGTCTTTGTCTGAAGTCAGGTAATGCCGTAATATTAAAAGGCGGTTCAGATGCGTTACAATCCAATAAGACGATAACGGCAATTATTGCCGATGCCGCTGAGGCGGTAGGATTACCGAAGGGTTGTATTCAATTAATTGAGAATACCCAGAGGGAAGTAGTTATACAGTTGATGAAAATGAATCAGTATCTTGATGTCTTGATTCCCAGGGGTGGAGCAGGATTAATCCGCTCAGTTATTGAAAATGCTACCGTACCTGTTATTGAAACAGGTATAGGTAATTGCCATATTTATGTAGACTGTGAAGCGGATTTGCAAATGGCTACGGATATTGTGATTAATGCCAAAACACAAAGACCAGGTGTTTGTAATGCTCTGGAGACTTTACTTGTTCATGAAAGAGTAGCGCCTCATTTATTACCGCAATTATCCACAAAATTGCTAGAGTTAGGTGTAGAGTTAAGAGGTGATTCATTTACAATAGAGCTTGTCCCTCAAGCCAAAGTTGCTACGGAAGATGATTACATGAATGAATTTCTTGATTTTATTTTAGCGATAAAAGTGGTAAACAATTTAAAAGAAGCGATGGCTCATATTCGACGCTACGGAACAAAACATTCCGAAGCTATTATTACGGAAAGCTATAGTAACGCTAGAACATTTTTACAAGGCGTTGATGCTGCTGCTGTATACGTTAATGCTTCCACCAGGTTTACGGATGGTTTTGAATTTGGGTATGGCGCTGAAATTGGGATAAGCACACAAAAACTTCATGCGCGTGGTCCGATGGGGTTAAAGGAATTAACCACATTAAAACATGTTATTTATGGACAGGGGCAGGTTAGAAAATAAATTTAGGGTAAGAAAGCACATTAACGTAAAAGATTACGTAATTTATAATATAGTAATTTATGAACCCCCAGCCAATAAAGTCTTGATTTTAGTAACCAAAAAATCTTCTTAAATAAAAGTCTCATTACATTCACCTTTTTTCTTATATGGTATGTAAAAAATTTTCTACTTGTTCTTAAATAATAGTAAATGCTATACTATAGAAAATCATATATCATGGAGATATTATGGGAGCTAATGAAATTATAAACTTACAAAGAAAAAAACGAATTGGCATAATGGGTGGCACTTTTGATCCTATTCATCAAGGGCATTTAGTTACTGCGGAGACAGCAAGGTCAAAATTCTTACTGGAAAAAGTTATTTTTGTGCCTTCTGGTAAGCCTCCACATAAAAAAGGTAAGATGATCAGTAATAAAGAAGCGCGTTATTTGATGACAGTATTGGCGACTTCTGGGAATCCTTATTTTGAAGTGTCGCGGGTAGAATTAGACCGACCCGGAGAATCTTACGCCATAGATACGGTAAGATATTTTTGCAGTATAATGGAAGAAGGATGCGAGCTTTTTTTTATTACTGGTGCCGATGCTATTTTGGAAATAGTAAATTGGAAGAGTGTCGAAGAGCTATTTGATCGTTGTACTTTTATTGCGGCGACGCGTCCGGGGTTTGATTTAGGTGCTTTAAGAGATAAACTATTAGAGAAGTTGATAGTTGATCATTTACATAAAATAATTCCGTTAGAAGTCCCGGCGATGGCCATTTCTTCTACGGATATTCGAGAAAAGGTACAAAGGAATCTTACGATTAAATATTTACTTCCAGTTGAGGTAGAAAATTTTATTTATAAGAATAACCTATATAAATCTTGAGCAGGCGTAACTTGAGATAATGGAAAAGTATAATTAACAGGGTTTAACACATAATAAAGATAGGTTGGTATTTCGAAGGTGAGCGAGGTGAAAGGAAATTGGCAAAAACTTTGTATGTTGGTAATCTCCCCTGGACGGCGACGCCTGAAGATTTAACCGCATATTTTAGCGAATATGGTCAGGTTGTCAGCAGTCGTATTATCAAAGAGAAGGAGACTAATCGTTCCAGAGGATTTGGGTTTGTAGAAGTGGCTGATGAAGATGCAGAAAAGATGATTTCCGAACTGGATGGTAAAGAGTTAAATGGCAGACCTCTTACCGTCAATGAAGCAAAATCTCGAGAATAAAGATAATGTTATTCAGCCCCCTGGTTCATAAAGGGGGTTTTTGTTTAACTATTTGTGGGGAAGAGGTAAAGGGATGGATAAGAATTATTATGTTAATATTCTTAAAGCGAAATTAAGTCCGGCGAGATTTTTACATTCGCAGGCTGTGGTAAATACAGCTATGAAAATGGGAGAAAAACTGGGCATAGATAAGCACATGGAGGAAAAGCTTGGGCTAGCGGCCTTATTACATGATTTTGCTAAAGATTTATCTGGTCAGCAACTTTTAAAAATTGCCCGAGCAAATAACTTGATTACCTGTAAAGCGGAAGAGGTTCAGTCTGACCTTTTACACGGGCCGGTTGGAGCTTTTTTATGTCGGCGGGATTTACAGATAGAGGATCAGGAGATTTTAGGGGCGATTAACTTTCATACGACGGGACATGCAGGAATGTCTTTATTGGATAAGATTGTGTTTTTGGCGGATTTAGTGGAGCCAAGTCGTAACTATACAGGTGTTGACGAATTGCGGAAGATATGCGAAGATGATTTGGACAAAGGTTTATTGTTTGCTTTTGATTGTACACTGCAATATGTGCTGAGAAGGGAACTATTAATACATCCTTTGACTGTACAAGCAAGGAATGAGCATCTTTTATCTATAGGGGGTATCGAGCTTTAAGATGGAGAGTAAGGAAACAGCTCTTTTAGCATGTAAAGCGATTGATGATAAAAAAGGCCGGAAGATCGTACTGCTGGAATTAAACGGAATTTCTTTGTTGACGGACTATTTTATTATTTGTAATGGAAATTCCCGGACGCAAACTCAAGCTATCGCTGATAATGTTGAAAAAGAAATGAAACAGGTCGGGTTGTATCAGCCCCGCCGCGAGGGTTATGCTGAGGGAAGATGGATTTTGCTGGATTATGGTACGGTGATCATTCACATTTTCCAAGAGGAGGAACGGGAATTTTATCATCTGGAAAGATTATGGGGCGACGCGAAGTTTACTTATTATCAGGATTATGTTGATTGACAAAATATTATTCAGACCATATAATAAATAAATGTGAAATTTAAATACAAAAATGGGGCTATAGCGCAGCTGGGAGCGCGCCTGACTGGCAGTCAGGAGGTCAGGGGTTCGATCCCCCTTAGCTCCACCAAAAAAGATCAAACACAAGGCCATAAATGCCTTGTGCTTTTTTTTACACTACTACAAACAACGGACACTAGATGCCTCCCTAAGTGTTATCTAACCTTTTGTAAGATCTTTACAACTTCCTCAG
>Ga0265294_10010845_pt1 | contig 10310 bp, 4 predicted proteins | sample MunlanPumphouse3_FD_192504 | JGI IMG/M metagenome (GOLD analysis project Ga0265294, IMG submission 192504) | Groundwater microbial communities from a municipal landfill in Southern Ontario, Canada - Pumphouse #3 | ecosystem: Environmental > Aquatic > Deep subsurface > Groundwater | place...
ATCACTTTCTTTGCCTTTATATTTCGAAAGTTTGTGCAACGAATGGATGGAAACAAAAACGGCATCGTTGTTCAGATAAGTAATCTTAATAACCTCTTGAATGTTTTCTCCCGCTTTTAACCTCACGAGACCGGCAAATTTACCAATACCGTGATCCATGTGCACCACAAAATCGCCAATCTGAAATTGATTGATCTCTTTGAGTGACAAAGCAATCTTTCCGGATCTAACCTTATCCGATTTCAAATTGTATTTATGGAAGCGATCAAAGATTTGATGATCGGTAAAACAGCAAATTTTGAGTGTGTTGTCAATAAAACCTTCGTGCAAGGTTTTATTAATCGGAGTGAACGGAATTTTATCTCCCCTATCATCAAATATTGCACGCAAACGCTGTTGCTGCTTCTCACTATCGGAGAGAATGTATATGGTGTATTCTTCTTCAATAAAATTGAGAAAAGACTCACTTATTAAGTCGAAATTTTTATGAAAGAGCGGTTGTGGCAGTGTATCAAAATGTAAGGCAGCTTCTGAATTATCTTTCGATTTTGCGTCGAATCGAATGTGACGAAAAGGTTTTATTGCCAAACGATAATCCTCCAAAGTTAAAAGATTGGGAGTCGTAACATCAACTTCATTGAGGTTGATACTTAATCCATCTAAAAGCACGGATTCAATTCGGCTCTCAATCCATTGCATATCTTCAAATCCGATGATTGTATCATCGTGCAGTGCATCAAAAAGAGTAGCATCCTTGACTTCGCCATTGTCAAAATGCGGAACAATACGTATTTGATCAAAAGATTTTTGCGATAGTTGAGAATCGATATCGAAACTGCGGATAGTTTCAACCTCGTCGCCAAAAAAGTCTATTCGGTATGGATATTCACTGGAATATGAGAAGACATCCAAAATACTTCCACGCGTAGCGTACTGACCCGGTTCGTAAACGTAATCCACGTATTCAAATTGATAAGAGTCCAATAGTTTTGAAATTGCTTCGCTTCCGCTTTCTTCATTCAAAGCTATAGTTATCGTATTTTGTTTGAGTGTCTTTTGCGACACTACTTTTTCGGATAAAGCATCGGGGTAAGAAACGATAATGAAAGGGTGGTTACTTTTCTCGAGACGAGAAAGCACTTCGGTGCGTAGAATCTCATTGGCTGAATCAATTTGTCCATATTTTGCAGCACGTTTATATGCAGAGGGAAAAAAAAGAACCTCTTTTTCGGATAATAACTGAGTAAGATCGTGGTAGAAATATCCTGCATTCTCTAAATTATTCAGAACAAACAGATAAGGCTGAGATGTCCGTTTAAATAAAGTTGCAGAAAACAATGGTACGGAAGAGCCATGGAGACCCCTCACCGAAAGTGTTTTTACTTCGGTCAATAATTTTTTTGCGGCGGCAATTTTGGCATTTTTGCCAAAAAGTTTAAGTAATTGTGATATATCCAAATCGTAGAAAATAAACAAACAAAGGTAAGCTTTTTAAATAAAATGCGCAAAATCAACTATGCTATAAAATCTTTTGAAAGTTGTGTAATGTGTTATTTAATCGAAAAAATGGTTCTTATTTGTAGTTTAAGTGTCATCAGGGAATAAATCCCTTTCGTTATCAGAAAAGAAATGTGTATAAATTAAATTTGTTAGAGCGCTTTATATCAATCCAACAACTATATTTAGAGTGCTTCTAATCGCTTAATTAAAGTTATATAAAGGGGTAGTGGCTGCTTAGTATGCCAATAGTCATCTATTTTATTTATCTTTGTATCTTATTCAAAAAACACAATTTCATGCATACAGAACCGGACTACTCACCAGATTATATATTTGAATCAAGTTGGGAGGTTTGCAACATGGTAGGAGGTATTTACACAGTATTATCTTCTCGGGCAAACTCTCTTCAAAAACTTTATACCGACAAAATAATATTTATTGGTCCTGACCTGTGGGATGAAACAGAAAGCCCATGGTTCAAAGAAGACGACTCTCTTCTGAAAGAATGGCGTGAACATGCAGATATAAAAGAGCGATTGAGAATACGAATTGGTCGCTGGCAAGTTCCCGGAAATCCGATAACTGTATTGGTGAATTTCGATAAATATTATAAGCATAAAAATGACATCTATTCTCAAATGTGGAGCAACTTCGGCGTAGATTCTTTGCCGTCGTATGGCGATTACGATGAGGCAAGCATGTTTGCATACGCAACAGGAGTTGTTATCGAAAGCTATTACAACTACTTTAAGTTAGAAAACAAAAAGGTGGTTGCTCACTTCAATGAATGGATGATGGGAATGGGAGCATTGTACATCAAGCATTTTGTTCCAAAAATTGCCACTATTTTCACGACACATGCTACATCGATAGGACGATCCATCGCAAGTAACAATCTGCCTTTGTATAAAAACTTCTATGAGTTCAACGGCGATCAAATGGCTCAAGAACTCAACATGGTTTCTAAACATTCGGTAGAAAAAATTACTGCTCAAAATGTAGATTGTTTTACTACGGTAAGTGATATCACTGCAAAAGAGTGTAAGCAGTTTTTGGGACGTGAGCCGGATGTTGTTACACCTAACGGTTTTGAAAAAGGATTTATACCGAAGAATAAAGCTTATGTACAAAAACAATCTTTGGCACGTAAAACTTTGCTTCGTGTTTCCGAAGCACTTTTAGGACATTCAATAGCAGATGATGCTCTTTTAGTGGGATTAAGTGGTAGGTATGAATACAAAAACAAAGGAATTGATGTTTTCATCGATGCACTTAATAACCTGCGTCACAATAAATATCTGAAAAAAGACACCATCGCATTTATTATGGTTCCGGCGTGGGTTAAAGATCCTCGTATGGATTTGCAGCAACGATTAAACGAACCGGGAAAAGCGAACTTCGAAAATCCACTCTTTTTTCCTTTTATCACACATAATTTGTATGAGCCACAAAACGATCCACTTCTTCTTCAACTAAAGAGATTGAATTTTACAAACTCTGAGAATGAGAGAGTAAAGGTAATTTTTGTGCCTTCTTATCTTAATGGGAACGATGGAATTTTTGGAACAACCTATTATGATTTGCTGATTGGGTTAGATGCTACAGTTTTCCCTTCTTACTATGAGCCGTGGGGATACACTCCACACGAAAGTGTCGCGTTTTCTGTACCCACCATAACTACTTCTCTCTCCGGTTTTGGAGCGTGGGCGCAAAAAATGGGCGATGAAGAAGGAATAGACGACGGAGTTGAGGTAATCTATCGTGATGAAGACAACTACGCTTATGTAGCCAACGCTATCGCAAATACACTCTTTGAATTATCTCAAAAAAGCAAAGAGGAAATTAAAGAAATTAAAAATGCAGCATTAGGTTTTGCTGATTTGGCTGATTGGGAGCACTTCATTCAGTTTTATCAGGAAGCTTATGGCATTGCATTGCAAAATTCAAGAAAAAGGACATTGGAGAAATCTTAAAATAATGGATAGTCATAGATATAATAAGTCCGGTCTGGAAAGACTCAATTGCTGACAATTAATCTTTTTCTACTCTTTGTCCCTAAAAAAGCCTAATAATCAGTATTCAGCCAAAGCCTCCTCGTAGGAGATTTAGGGGATAAAAAGCAGAAGAATTGACTTTTTAGACAGAACTCAATAAAGAAATCGGAAATCTCAGTTGAAAACAAAACTAAACCGAGAACGTTAATTCTTATAGGTTTCACAAACACCTTCATGTATAACAAAGAAATAAATAAAAACAGATAAAAAAATGATTGTAAAAACCAGTTATTCAAATACGCCTGTATGGCGCGATTTGCAAGCATATTCAATACTACCTGATGAGCTACTTCCTTTGCAGGACATAGTTCACAACCTGTGGTGGACATGGAACGAAGAAGCCAAAGCTCTTTTTGAGGTTATGGATCCGGTAGGATGGGAGGAGAGCGATAAAAATCCTGTTGTGATGTTGCAAAATTTAACCTCAGAGCGAGGAGAAGAAATTATCAAAGACAAATACCTCATGCAACGCATGCAAGTGGTTTACGATAAATTTACTGAATATATGAGTGTAGAGCTCGATTCGAGCAGACCCACTGTTGCTTATTTCAGTATGGAATATGGGATGACACACGTTTTGAAAATCTATTCAGGTGGTTTGGGCGTTTTAGCCGGCGATTATCTAAAAGAAGCGAGTGATAGCCGGGTGAATATGACAGCTGTAGGTTTTCTTTACAGATTTGGTTATTTCACACAATGGCTGGCATTAGATGGTCAACAAATAGCCAATTACGAAGCACAAAATTTTGGAAGTTTACCCATTACAATGGTTAATAACGAGGATGGAACTCCTTTTGAGCTTAATGTAGAGTTTCCACACCGCAATGTATTGGTGCATGTATGGCAAGTGTCTGTAGGTAGGATTAAACTTTATCTGATGGATACAGATGTAGAAAGTAATACGGATGAAGACCGTTCGATAACCCACAAACTTTATGGTGGCGATTGGGAAAACCGAATGAAACAAGAATATTTGTTGGGTATTGGCGGTATAAAATTGCTTGACAAATTGGGAGTGAAAAAGGATGTTTATCACATGAATGAGGGACATGCTGCTCTTATTAGTGCTGAACGTTTGAATAAATACATCAACGAAGAAAAGTTAACTTTCAATCAAGCGAAAGAAGTTGTACGGTCTTCTACGCTCTATACTGTTCATACACCTGTTCCTGCCGGACACGATTATTTCGAAGAGGATATGATAAAGAAATATATGGGAAGTTATGCTGATAAGCTTGGCATTTCGTGGCAACAATTCATGGATATGGGTCGCGAAAATCCGGGAAGCGATGAACGTTTTTCAATGAGCGTATTTGCTTTGAACACAGCGCAAGAAGCAAATGGCGTGAGTCTCCTTCATGGCAGAGAATCACAAAAAATGTTTCAACCTGTTTGGAAAGGATATTTTCCCGAAGAGTTGCATGTGGGGCATGTAACCAATGGTATTCACTTACCAACATGGGCATCTTCAACAATTAAGTCATTGTATTTTAATCATTTTGATGAAAACTTCATCAATGACCAATCTAATATTGATATATGGAATAAAGTATATGATATCGATGATGAGGAAATCTGGTCGTTGCGAAGAATCTTAAAAAAAAGATTGATAGATTACATCAAGTATGAATTCAAAGAAGGATGGCTGAAAAATCAAGCGAATCCACGTCGTATCATGGCAGTGGTTGATGGGATTAATCCCAAGGCATTAATTATAGGTTTTGGACGTAGATTTGCAACATACAAACGAGCTCATCTTTTATTTACTGACTTGGAAAGACTTTCAAGAATTGTAAACAATCCGGACAAACCGGTTCAGTTTATTTTCACCGGAAAAGCACATCCGGCTGATGGTGGTGGTCAAGGTTTAATTAAACAGATTGTCGAGATTTCACGTCGCCCTGAATTTTTAGGTAAAATAATTTTCCTTGAAAATTACGATATGCGTTTAGCGAAGCGACTGGTTTCGGGTGTAGATGTGTGGCTAAATACGCCTACGCGTCCGTTGGAAGCTTCCGGAACATCGGGACAGAAAGCTGCGATGAATGGAGTGTTAAACCTATCTGTTTTAGATGGCTGGTGGTACGAAGGTTATCAAGAAGGAGCCGGTTGGGCAATTACCGACGAGAGAACATACGAAAACCAAGATTATCAGGATGCTCTTGATGCTTCAACGATTTATTCTTTATTGGAGAATGAAATTGTGCCACTATATTTCGATCAAGACGAAAACGGTTGTGCACACGGCTGGGTAAAATATGTGAAAAACTCGATGGCTGAAATTGCCCCTCATTATACTACTAAACGTATGATGGATGACTATTTCACTAAATTCTACGACCCTCTTGCAAAACGTGCTAAGTTTATTTCAGAAAACAATTTCGCCAAGGCGAAAGAGTTGAGTGCTTGGAAAGAAGAGATGGCACAAAAATGGGATACTTTTGAAGTGGTTAAAATAGACTATGATTGCGATCAGCATGTCTTACCTGAAGATGCAACCAATGGTTTGTGTGGAGAGGTGGTTATTGACAAAAAGGATATGCAAGGTGATTTGGGAGTAGAGTGTGTGGTAGTAAAATACGATTCTTCTACCAATGAAGCGCAGTTCCTCAATTCGTTTGAATTTAATCTTGTGAAACAAGAAGGGTCATTGTTGTATTTCGAAATGCACGAATCGATACGCAATCCCGGAATACATCAGTATGCACTGCGTGTATATCCAAAAAATGTGGAACTTCCACATCGTATGGACTTTGCTTATGTTCGATGGATAAGTTAAGGTTAAAACATAACCTTTCGCTGGCGCAGATATTTATCTCTGCCAACTTACATTATTTTCAAAGGCACGGATGAATATTTGCGCTAACTACGGATTCACCCGTTAGATTATAAAAAAGGTGTTCGCTGTTTGCAACAAACAAGCGGACACCTTTTTATTTTGCTCAATTCTTGCGATCAAATTCCCTCGGCTGGCGCAAATCTCCTTACCTGAGCCTCTACTCCCAAGGCACAGGTCAGGAACTCACACCAGTTAGAGGTTACTTCTTTCTATTTTTTATTTTTGAATTGCAAATTCCCTCGCTGGCGCAGATATTTATCTATGTCAACAGCGGAAAAAAGATTTATTCAGCCGGTTTTAGCCCAATTGTAAAATGACGCATAATTGGTGCTTCGTAGGTTATCTGATATCCTCGTTTGATGCTCTCTCGTTTGTCGTATACATTTTTTAATGCAACAGCAACCACATCCATGTGGTTATTGGTATAGGTTCTTCGAGGAATTGCCAGGCGCAATAGCTCTAAATCGGGATATCGATTTTCTTTTGTTACCGGATCTCTATCGGCTAAAAGTGCACCTACTTCCACGCCGCGCACTCCGGCTTCAAGATAGAGTTCTATTCCCAATGTTTGAGCGATAAACTCCTCTTTAGGAACATGTGTCAATATTTTTTTTGCATCCACAAAAATTGCATGTCCGCCCGCCGGGCGTTGATAAGGAATGGAGAATTCATCCAGTTTTTGACCTAAATACTCAACTTGCTTGATTCGGGTTTCCAGATAATCAAAATCAGTTCCTTCTTTCAATCCTTCTGCCAGTGCGTTCATGTCGCGCCCCGACATGCCACCGTAGGTGATAAATCCTTCGTTGAGGATACAAAACATTTGGCTACGTTTCCACAACTCTTCCGATTTGAAAGCTACGAATCCGCCCATGTTCACAATGGCATCCTTTTTCGATGACATGGTCATGATGTCGACATAAGAGAACATCTCTTTCACAATGTCTTTAATGCTTTTTTCTGCAAATCCTTCTTCGCGGGTTTTAATGAAATAAGCATTTTCGGCAAAACGAGCTGCATCCATTTGCAACAAAACACCATATTTACTACATAATTTTGATACTTCCCGAATATTTTGCATTGAAACCGGTTGTCCACCCGCCGTATTATTGGTTATAGTAAGAATCACTACCGGAATTTTTTCTTTTGGATATTTCTTCAATACTTTTTCAAGTTTCGCAATATCCACATTGCCTTTAAAGGCAATTTCCAACTGTGTATCGGCCGCTTCGTCAATGGTGCAATCAACAGCGTGTGCTTTTCGGAATTCGATATGACCTTTGGTAGTGTCAAAATGTGAATTGCCGGGCAAAATATCGCCTTCTTTTACGATTGTGGAATAGAGCACATTTTCAGCAGCTCTTCCCTGGTGCGTAGGAATAAAATAATCGAATCCAAGAATCTCTTTGATAGCATTTTCCATGTTGTAATAAGAGCGCGATCCGGCATAACTCTCATCGCCTTGCATCATTGCCGACCATTGGTTGTCACTCATGGCGCCTGTGCCGGAGTCTGTAAGTAGATCAATAAAAACATGATCGCTTTTCAATCCGAAAAGATTGTAATTTGCTTCTTTAATCCATGTAGCACGTTCGCTGCGTGTGCTTCTTTTGATGGTTTCTACCATTTTAATTCGGTACGATTCTGAGAATGGTAATTTCATGATTTTGTGGTTTATATGTTTATGATTAAAAGATTTATTTAAGTTTTCAAAGTCCCTCTGGTAGGGCACGAATGGATATCCGCACTAACTGCGGTGCTTTACTTATCGGAACGGACATCCGCCGCTTGCGCACATTTGCAATACGTTAGCGGTAAATTTTTTAGCTATCTCACTGGTGCAGATATTTATCTGTGCAATTTACATTATTCTAAATGACACGGATGGATATCCGCGCCAACTGCGGAATCATTATTAGAAAAAACAAAATAGAGGAGCAGCAAAATTTTGGCAACGCAAAAGGACTGAAAACGTAAAGCATTGTGTCTCTACGTTTCCGAAATTTAATAATGGTATTGATCGCGGCGTTTTATGTTTAGGTAAAGTTGTTTTTGTGTCATGCTCACATGTAGATGTTCATTATATAATATCTGATTTAATCTTCTATCTCTTCAGTTTGACCATAATCTTCGGGATCGTAACCTTCGTAGTCATTGAAAAGGAAATCATTATACGGAAAACGTGTAATGTGTACTTCTTTCACTTTATTGTAAAGCATCTCTTTCAATTCATCAATATTTTCTTTTTCTTTTGCTGAAATAAATATACAATTTTCTTTCAATTTACTCATCCAGCTTTTCTCCAACTCTTTTAGAGAAACATTATTTTTTGTTTCAGGTGTTAAATCATCTTCCTCTTTTGGAGTATAAGAAAATGCATCAATTTTGTTGAAAACTATAATGCTTGGTTTTTCTTCTTTGTCAATTTCGAACAGTGTATTCTCAACAATCTTAATCTGTTCCTCAAAACCGGGGTGAGAGATATCAACCACATGAATCAGAATATCTGCTTCGCGCACTTCATCCAGTGTAGATTTAAACGACTCTACGAGATGCGTAGGGAGTTTTCTGATGAATCCCACAGTATCAGTTAACAAGAAAGGCAAGTTGCCCACAACCACTTTCCGCACAGTTGTATCCAACGTGGCAAAAAGCTTATCTTCGGCAAAAATGTCCGATTTGCTCAGCAAATTCATTAGAGTAGATTTACCAACGTTGGTGTAACCTACGAGTGCTACGCGCACCAGTTTCCCGCGATTTTTTCGCTGTACTGCTTTTTGCTTGTCAATCGATTCAAGTTCTTTTTTTAGTCGCGATATCTTATCCAAAATTATTCGACGGTCAGTCTCTAACTGTGTTTCCCCCGGACCACGCATAAATCCACCACCGCGTTGTCTGTCTAAGTGAGTCCACATACGCGTTAGACGAGGCAGTAAATATTGATATTGCGCCAGCTCTACTTGTGTTTTTGCGTGCGCTGTTTGCGCCCGCATGGCAAAGATTTCTAAAATAAGGCTTGTCCGGTCCAAAATAGGGACATTCAATCGTTTCTCGATATTTCTGATTTGTCGTGCTGATAATTCATCATCAAAAATAACTAATCCTATTTCGTTTTCACCTGAATTTTCACTTTCTTCCCCATCTTCATCTTTTTTGCTATCGATATATTCTTTAATTTCGTTAAGTTTACCGGTGCCAACAAAAGTAACAGAATTTGCGATAGGAAGACGCTGTGTAATTCTGTGAACCGGATTTATTTTAGCCGTTTGAGCTAAAAACTCCAGTTCATCTAAATATTCGGTTACTTTTTCTTCACTTTCTTCCGGTGTAATTAATCCCACCAAAATTGTGTTTTCGCTTTTTATGTCTGTTACAATAAAATCTTTCATTTACGAATCTTATGGATATTTTTGAGTTGTTTTTCTGAGGCATTGTCACAAAACAACATCGCCTGTTTTTATTCAATTTATTTCCTGATAAAGCCTTAGCAAGAATAACAATATTTTCTATTACAAATGTAATGAATAATTCATAGATTAAATAATTTATTTAGTCTTAGCCGTTTTCTTATTAAAGACTCGGAAACTCAGTCAAAGTCCCCTATCATCAGGGGATTTAGCCCGCGTTGTTCATCACAATTAAAGAACGTAAACATTATACATTTAGTAATCAAAGACTTATATGCTCATTGCGCTTTGATATTTATATCTATTTTTGGGTATTGTTCGTTTTTATCTTTACGTATCTGCTGTGCCAGCAAACTCCTTGAAATAGACCTCTATATCAGCGGAGTTCGACGCCTTGCATCTACGCAAAGCTACAAACGTGAATAATACAGGTTAGAACAGTAGACTTATTGGAGTACTCTCAACTCTCATGTCTGTTTTTAACTTTTAACTTTTAACTTTTAACTTTCA
>Ga0265294_10010846_pt1 | contig 10310 bp, 11 predicted proteins | sample MunlanPumphouse3_FD_192504 | JGI IMG/M metagenome (GOLD analysis project Ga0265294, IMG submission 192504) | Groundwater microbial communities from a municipal landfill in Southern Ontario, Canada - Pumphouse #3 | ecosystem: Environmental > Aquatic > Deep subsurface > Groundwater | place...
ATTATCATTTAATAATTTTAAAGTTAAGCCGATATTAGAAACTCTTTGAGCCTCGTCAATAAATACTAGTTTATGATCTTTTATAACAAACTTAAGCTCTGTTGAAGTTTTATTACTTAAAGCTTCCCTTACATCTGGTTCGTCGCAATTTAAAAAAAGATAATCAGGGTAATTTTTTACAATTTCTTTTATCAAAGTTGTTTTACCTGCTTGTCTAGGCCCGTAAACAATAATAACTTTACCCTTAAAAAGCTTTTTCTCTATTTGTTTTTGTAATTTTCTTTTTAAAATCTCCATATTTTATTAAATTAGGTGATTATACTCTCCTAATTTATCAAAATTAGGTGATTTTGTCAATAACTTTTCTCTATTGTCAAAGCAAATTAATATCTAAGTATTTTTCCTAATCTTTCTTGAATTAATTTTGGCTATCAAATAATAGACTTATAATTTTTAGGCGAGACCATATATAGTAAAATATCGCAAGTATTCTACGGCTAGTTAATGCAGCAAACTTGCTTGCAAAAAGATAATCCTTTTTAGTAACTAATATAGAAATACCGAGATATTTCTTAAGTTCATAATGTTCTTTAAGATTTGGCATCAATCTTCTTAAGCTTATTTCGATTTTAATATTCTGATCAGCGTCACCATAAGAAAAGCAAAAAGAGAATAATATTTTTTTAATATATTAATCCTTTACATCTTCATGCGCCTTAAATAACTCATCAATCTTTTCATATAATCCTTTTTCTGCATCTTTATTAAAAGAATCTAGCACCGTATAATGGAAAATACTGAAATGAAGGAAATTAAATTAATTAGTTAATGTAGGGATAATTTTTTCTTTGTTCTTAACGAATTCATTTATGCCTTCAACCACTAGCAAACCTTTTGGCATATTAGACTCAAATAACGAAGCATTGCATAAATTATTTGTTTTGATGAGAATTCTCATCTTAAACCCATTCTTATTTGATGCTTGCAATAATAATTGTCTCGCTTTTTCTAAAGTTTCATTAAATCGTTGAACTTTTACAGGTATCGGCTTTACTGAATCATTAATTCTAAGAAAACCATCAATCCCTTTATTTCTTTGCACAGGGATTGCGTCTATCTCGTTTAATATTTGCAAAATCTCCGGGTCTTGATTCAAATACGAATTTTTTCCATTTTTTAATAAATTTGAATCTGTTCGTATTGGATTATTAACTCTATCCCTTGCAAGCCGTACTGCATCTTCTGATATATCAATTCCAAGATATTTTCGATTAAGAAGTTTTGCTGCCACAAGAGTAGTGCCGCTTCCACAAAATGGATCCAAAACAATATCACCTTCATCTGTTACGAGTTGAATTACTTTTTCTAGCAATAGAATTGGCTTTTGGGTTGGATAGCCTACACGTTCATTAGCTTTAGGATTTAGATATGGAATATTCCAAACATCAGAAAGCGGAACTCCTTTTTTACCTTGAATCAGCTCACATTCCCCTACAGCATTTCTCTTATACTTTGTCTTCCCATTCTCATCTCTTATTCTTTTCTGAAAAATTTGGTCAATATTCGTTGTTGGAGAATAATCTTCAAAAATATGATTAAACTTAAAATTAGCGGTTTTACTATAAAAGTAAATCACTTGATGAGCATTTAATAAACCCTTCTTTGCATTTGACCATCGTTTGTATGTCCAAATAATTTCACTTTGAAAATTGTTTGATCCAAATACATCATCTAAAGCCATTCTTAAATAATGTGACGCTGTTCTGTCACAATGCAAAAAGATACTTCCCGTATTTTTTAAAACACGCTTGCACTCCAACAACCTCTCCTCAATATAGGTTTTGTAGGTTTCAATATTTTTCCAACTATCATCAAAAAAATATTCTTTAGTATTATCTCTCGTCTTTTGAAACTGTTTTTTTTGTGTAAAAAAGGGTGGATCAAGATAAATTAAATCTATAACATTAGATTCAATTTTCTTTAATTCAATTTTACAATCACCTTGTTTTATCATAACTTCAACAATTAATCATTAACTTTTTGGTCAGCAATTTTTTCAAGTATAGATAGCAAATCAACATCAGTTTTCTTTTTAATCGCCACCCAAGCTTCTTTACCAAAAAAATACTCACCACCAACACCAGCATAAATAGTTTTTAATGTTTCTTGTATCCGTATAGCTTGTGTTCGATTAGGGTAATAAAACATTATACGAATAGGCGTATATCCTGCACTTTGAATATTTCTTACCCTAGTATGTTCTTTTGTAATATGATCACCATCGGTTGTTGCGTCTCTCCATTTAATTTCGTAAGCATCTTTGCCAACCAGGCAATCAATCTCAAAAGTTACAGGCCTTAATCCCAATTTATTTGGTATACGAAGTTTTCTTTGAGTCTGAGGAAATTTTTCTTCAAAACATAAAATTGCCACTTCTTCTAAAAAAGAACCAGCATATTTATACAGAAAACGCCCCATGTTTTGATATTCATCAATCAACTTTCCCTCTTTTGTTGCAATTCCCAAAACTCTGTATATCAAATAATGTGAATTATCATCTTCCTCCATTTCTTTAACTCTATTTGTCATTTTTAACCGAAGAGTTTTAGAATATTTTTCTGAGAGCACTGATATTTTTTCTTCAATAGTTTTCATAATTATATTTCATTAAAATATCATAAATATAGTAACATATCCTATTTAAACCTTTGTAAATATATTAACAAATTTTATAGAATCAATCAAGTAAAGTTTAATCTGTGTAAATGCTATTTAGAAATGTCCTAGCGCGAACTATTTAGAAATGTCCTACTTGCTAATTATTTCTTCTTTAATTTTACGGTTTCTCCAAGGGTGATTTTTAGGAGGTTTCCATCCCGATTTCGTTCTTGTTAGGGCTGGAACCATTGTTTCTATCTCACGCTTAGGCTTTTCTTTAAGAACAAAGAAGTTTAAATACTTTCCCTTATGCTTTATCTTTATCTCTCCGTTTATTCTTGTTTCAATTGTTACCTTGTCTTTTTTAAATATGGTAACAGGCTGTACTTCTTCTAATTGATAATACTTGGTTTCATATCTAATTACATAATCATTGCCAACAACTCTTTTTTTCTTTATTGAAAATACTTCATCTAAATCAATGTTATTGCCTTTATGAAGATTGCTTTTCTTTTTAGGAACAACTGCAAATTTCTTATTGAACCATGGGATAAATCTGTCTTGTAAAAAAATATTAGCTTCGTCTACTGTTTCAATGTTATGGTACCTCATCTCAATCATCAGTCTTTTTTGAAGAGTTTTCCATAATCTCTCTACTCTTCCTTTGGCTTGAGGACTGTTTGCTTTGATTGTTTCAATGTTTAATTCTTGCATTGCTCTTTCAAACTGGGTAATTAAATCTTTGTTATCTTCTGCGTTCTTGTGATTAACTTTGTATGTGCTAAATCTGTCTAGATAGATTGATAATGGTTTTCCATTCTTTTCAATGTATCCCTTCCAAAATTTAAATACTGCTATTACTCCTTCGTTCTTTTCAAACTGGGCACACGTTATCTTTCCTGTTGCATCGTCAATTGAGGCTAGAAGGCATTGTTCTTCATCTTTGCCGTAAATCCATTTGTCATAACAACCGTCAAACTGTTGCATTTCTCCAAAATTGTCTTTTCTTTCTCTTTGAGACCTATGGTCTTCTTTCTTTCTTCTTTTTTTAGGTTCCCATAGTTCTTCCTTAATCATTAATTGCCTTACTTTCTCTATAGACAGTTTCATTCCATGTTCTGTTAAAAGATGTTCCTGAGCCATTGTGGGAGTAAAGTAATAATACTCTGTTTTTAAAATTGATTTAATCTTATCCAAGAACTCTTTACTGTAACTTCTGTTTCCTTTTCCTCCTCTGCTTTGATGGATAATTCCTCTTGGTCCAAGCTTAATTACTCTTTGCTTTAATCTTCTTACTTGCCTTGTACTTACTCCCATTTGTTTTGAAGCTCCTGTTCCATCAATGATTCCATTGATTAGGCTATTGATAATATTAAGTCTTTTTGATTCTTTTTTTGTCATAGTAATTAATTCTTTTTGAGGCATAGTTTTATAATTATTTTTAATAATTATTTTATACCTTAAAAAGCGTTACTAGGACATTTTAAAATGGTTCAACTAGGACATTATCATATTGGAGCAACAGTGTTTTCTAAAATAAAAACTGACGAGAAACTCATCAGATTTTTACCCACAACAATTCAATAGATTTGAATACTATAGACTGGAGTATTTCCACCTAAAAGAATATTCTTTCTTTTTACCGTCACAACAAACCTTAATTGTATCGTAATGACCAGGAGTAGCGAGTGGTATAAAAACAGCAGTAATATCTTTTTTGGCAATTCTTTTTTTCTTAAATAACTTTTCCGCTGCTTGCCCTAGTACTTGAAAAAAATTTTCCTCTCCTTCGCATAAAACCTTAGGAACCCAACAATAAAACCTATATGGATTCTTGGCCTTAAAGCATTTGCATCCTTCCATTGGTGAGGGGGGAACTATTTCTTCTAAAAATATACTCATATTACAATAAGATTTAAGTTAAAATATCCAACGCGTCTCGTATAGCGCTCAAAGTGGCTGAGCTTTTCAAGTCAGAAATATTAAATTCTAATACTTGCAAAGTTTTTTCCAATAATTTTACTTTTTTTGATTTTAAATAAGGCTACTTCAATATTTTTTAAAAATATTGTCATAATAATAATTCATTGCTCTATTCACTAATTTCAACGTTTCTCTAGTCACTTCCCTTGTATTTTCATTCCCTTTATATAATATTTTTTCTATCAATTCTGGATTTTCCTCATAATATCTTCTCTTTTTTCTTATAGGCTCTAAGAAGTTATTTAAAACATCTATTAATATTTTCTTTACAGCCATATCTCCAATCTGTCCTTTTGTATATTTATTTTTTAAATCATTAACTTCTTTTTTATTTTCACAAAAAGCATCAAGATAGTTAAATACTACATTCCCCTCAATATGTCCCGGATCGTCAGCATGTATTCGTGTTGAATCTGTATATGCCTTCATTATCTTTTTTTCTACTTCTTCTGGTGAGTCATTTAAAAAAATAGCATTATTCCTACTTTTGCTCATCTTTTGTCTATCAATTCCTGGCAATCTTGGATATTCACTTAATAAAGCTTCTGGAATATCAAAAACAAGACTAAACGTTTTATTAAATTTTTTTGCGATTTCTCTAGTTTGCTCTAAATGAGGTAATTGATCTTCTCCTACTGGAACCGTGTTTGCTCTTATCGAAAGAATATCTGCCGCTTGTGAAACAGGATATCCCAAAAAACCATAACTCATTTCCTTAGAGGACATGTTTACTACGGATGCTTCTTCTTTGATTGTTGGATTCCTTTGAAGTCTTGAAACTGAAACAATCATGGAAAAATACATAGTTAATTGAGCTATTTCTGGTATCATGGATTGAATAAATATATTGCTCTTATTAGGATCAATTCCTACCGAAAGATAATCTAAAACAATTTTTTTGATATTTTCACTAACTTTCTTTGTGTCATTAATATGATCAGTCAATACTTGATAATCGGCTATAATAAAAAAACAATCGTATTCGTCTTGAAGTTTAACTCTATTTTCTAGAGAGCCAACATAATGTCCTATATGAAGAGAGCCCGTTGGACGATCTCCTGTAAGAATTCTTTTTTTATTTGTTTTTTTCAACATTTTTTTTCTCAATATATCTATCTATATTTTTTTCACCTTTGGGTAAAAATCCCTCCTTATTTAATAAAGAATTAAATCCCACCCTTTCCCTTTCATCTAAAATAGGTAAAATATGTTTTTCTATTAACGGTAATAAACTACAATTGACTACGTCTCTTTTCATTAAATCCCCCTTTAAATAAATTGCATCTGACCTACAACCGCTACCACAGATTTTTAAATACCTACAATCTAAACAATCTTTTATTTCTTTTATCTTAATTTTAAAAAAATTATTTTCTTTTCTAATTTTTTCAATTAATTCAATATAATTATCAGCATTTTTAATGTTTCCAAATGCAAAATTCAAAGAAGGACAAAAAGATAAATCTCCATTTGGTCTTAACCCAATCGCCTCAAGATTATATTCGCAAGGATGACTAGATAAATCAAACTTAAAAATACTAGAATAATCCATATCACTTTTATATATACTTGCTACTCCTAATTCAAATGTTGGATTATCCTTCTTGAACTTGATAATAATATCTTTTATAGCTAAAACAATATCTAAATAGTCTGCCTGCTTAAAAAAAACTTTTTCATCTTTATAACGTCCTGAAAAAAAAGGAATATCTATGCGCCAATGTTTTATTCTACGCTCTTTTAGAAAATTATAAATTAATTCCAAATCATTAAGACCATCCTTACTTAACATTGTTGCAATTCCTACATCTTTATCGGTATTCTTAGAGATATAATCTATCCATGTTAAAACATCTTCATAATTACTAGGCGATCTATATTTATTGTGCGAAGAAAAACCATCAAGACTAATTCTAAATCCTTTTAAATTAGGAATTTTTATAAGAGAATCAATTCTTTCTTTTGTAAGCAAGGAAGTATTAGTAAAAAGAATGATATCGGACTTACAATGAAATAAAATTTCTTCTAAATCTTTTCTCATCAACGGCTCACCTCCAGAGATTGTAAAAACTTCTGGATCGCAAACATTTACCTGTTCTATAAAATCTATTAAAAGTTTTTTCGGTAAATTATTACTTTTATTGTTAAAAGAAGAATTATAGCAATAAGAACATTGTAAATTGCAATCACCAGTAATTTCAATATGTGCTCTAGAAATTTTCATAAATATAACAAAAACTTTATAGAAATAATCCTACTAATAAACTATATTATCGACATTATCGATAAAATAATTAACACCAGTGTCCCTTTAAAACTATTTGCATAATTTTATTTTTATCTTATTATCTTGATTATATTATAATTGAAGCACAAAACCATGTCAAGTAAAAGTTTTGTCCAATACAAAACCGGCATGAAATGAAGAACGCTTTCCAATACAAAAGGAGCCTCAAATTAATGGAACTCCTCTTGCAAAAGCGTGTAAATCGAAGCATTATTGTTGTATGTATATAACAATGAACGATAAACACATAATCAATATATCTCAAATTAGAGAATTTGCAAAGATTAACAATAACATATTTAAGATCAGATCTAAAAAAGAAAAATACAAATGGATAAATGATGTATTAAATAAATTTAGATATTTTAGCCTAAGGAAAAAGGATAAAAGCACTGTTAGAAAATATATTGGAAGCATAACAGGGCTTAAGCCATCCCAAATAACAGAATTAATCAGAAGAAAAAGAGAAAAGGGCGTTATCCTTCTTTCTTCAACAAAAAAAATATTCATTTAAAAAAAAGTATAATGCCTACGATATTGCTCTGCTTGTTAAAACTGATAATTTGCACATGAGACCAAGCGGACCTGCAACTAAGGAATTATTAAGAAGAGAATTTGAGCTGTTTGGAGGTAAAGAGTACGAAAATATTAGCAATATCTGTCCATCGCATATATACAATTTAAGAGACACTAGACAATACATTTCCCATTCTCTCACTGTTTAAAAAACATGTGCTGTATCGATAAAAATAGGAGAAAGGAGAAAGCCTAAGCCTCACGAAAAACCTGGATATCTTCGTGTGGATTCAGTGCATCAAGGAGACTTAGACAAAGAAAAAGGTGTTTATCATATTAATATGGTGGATGAAGTAACGCAATTTGAGATTGTTGGAACCGTGGAAAGAATATCGGAAAAATATATGCTTCCACTGCTTGAAGATCTTCTTATGCAGTACCCTTTCGTGATTATTAATTTTCACTCTGACAACGGTTCAGAATATATTAACAAAGTAATTGCAGACTTGTTAAACAGAATGCTTGTCAAACAGACTAAATCAAGAGCTAGACACACGAATGACAATGCTTTAGCTGAAAGTAAAAACGGTTCAGTTGTTAGAAAACATATGGGATATATTCACATAGGAAAAAGATTTGCCAAGGATATTAATATCTTTTGCAAAAGATATTTAAACCCATATCTTAATTACCATCACCCTTGCGGATTTGCCAACATATACACTGACAAAAAAGGAAAGGAAAAGAAAAAATATGATACATACATGACTCCTTATGAAAAATTTAAATCATTGCCTAATTGTGAACAATATTTAAGACCTAGAATTACTCTTGAAATGTTAGATTCTATTGCGTATAGTAAAAGTGACAATGAGTTTGCAGAAGAAATGCAAAAAGCAAAAGAAGAATTATTTAAAAACTTTAAACACGTACCTCGAAATGCTCTCGTTTACAACTTTTGTTTCATGCCATTTATTGGATTAGAAAATACTGTAAAGTTTAATCTGTTAAAGCGATTTAGAACAATTATTCATCGCCTGAATCATATAAATAATTTAAATGCAAATTTATATCATTATATTCTCTATCAACACCTCTTTCCTTCTTAAAAAGACTTTTAAAAAGCCTGTAAGATTTAGTTTTCTTTGTATAAGCTTTCCATGAAATCAAAATCTCATTTCTTGTTCTTTTTTTTATTTTCTTAATCATTTTTAGAACCGTCTTTTTTCTAGGCAAAAAATATTTTTCAAAAATAATATAACCTAAAAAATTTATTCCAGTAAAATTAGGAAATATTCTCGTTACCTTTTTATTAAAAATTAAATCTAAATCGTCCTTTAAGAATTTTTCAAGCAACTTTTTAATTATTTTCAATTCTTTTTTATTTTTTTTTAAAATTAAAAAATCGTCCATGTACCTAAAATAACATTTAACTTTTAATTCTCTTTTAATAAATTGATCCATCTCGTTTAAATAAATATTAGCAAATAGTTGAGAAGTTAAGTTTCCAATAGGAATCCCTTTCTCATTGCTTTTTATCACTTTTTCAATCAATTTAAGCGCTTTTTTGTCTTTTATCTTCTTTTTTATTATTTCAAATAAAAGACAGCGGTTTACGCTGTCAAAATATTTAGAAATATCTATCTTTAAACAAAAAAAATCCCCCTTATTTTTTAATTTCCGCCTTAAATCATCAATTGCCATATGATTTCCCTTTCCTTTTCTGCAAGCATATGAATAATGATAAAAAGTATTGTCAAATACAGGATAAATTAAATTACATAAAGCATGATGCACTAATCTATCCCTAACTTTAGGCGCCTTGATTTCTCTTTTTTTAGAATCTTTTACAATAAACTTTTTATAACCTCCGTGTTTATAAGTTTCATTTTTTAAATCTTCTTGAATTTCAAACAGATTTTCTTCTAAAAAAAAAGAAAATTCCAATATTTCTTTTTTATATCTTTTCCCCTTTCTAACCTTTAAATACGATTTATATAGATTATCAAATGAATAAATTTGATTATAAAAATTTCCTTCTCTTTTCATATATTTATTTTAACCAAAAAGGGCTATTTAAAACAATCAGGATTTTCGAATAACTCTACTAAAACTAATTATAGATACAGCCCTAATATTTTCCCTTTTGACTAGTTAATCTACTCGGAAAGGAATAAAATCAGTATTTTTTTATCATAGCACTGTCAAAAATCCGTAAATCGTTGAATCTGGCTAAAAAACTACCGGGCACACCGAAACCCAATGTTCGTGTTCAGGTTCGTAGGCGAGTTGTTCAAATTCAGAGCGAAGACTCCGGCATTCGCACCATTGTTCCAATTCCCGCCGCGTAGAAACGCAAAGCTCTTGTTTTATGCGATTTTATCCCTTTTAAAAAGATTAAATTAATGCTTTTTTCCAGCCTCCTGTCATTTTTCCTATCTCTATTACCTTTTTTTCAAGATATTCATATTTTTTAATGCTAATGAACTTAAGGTCTTTTGCAAGTCTAATAAATATTTTCAATTTCTGAATCTCTATATCCAATCTCCTGAAATAATTAACTGTAGGCTTACTTAAATTTATAGTAATTGCTATCTCTAAAATAGCAATAAGCGTATTCTCTATTTTCTGTCCTAATACAAATCTTTGATTTTTGGGAAATTTATTAACAATCACTGGATGGACTTCCAAAATCAAATCATATGTTTTTTGAAATAATATTAACCCGTCTGGATTCATTGTTTAACCACATTTTATTTTAATATTTCCCCTTAAACTCTCCCTTGGCATTTTTCTAAAAGAAAAATGCCCTATCAGATTATCAGAATTTTATTTACCGGGCACACCGAAACCCAATGCGCGTGCT
>Ga0265294_10010847_pt1 | contig 10309 bp, 9 predicted proteins | sample MunlanPumphouse3_FD_192504 | JGI IMG/M metagenome (GOLD analysis project Ga0265294, IMG submission 192504) | Groundwater microbial communities from a municipal landfill in Southern Ontario, Canada - Pumphouse #3 | ecosystem: Environmental > Aquatic > Deep subsurface > Groundwater | place...
ACGAGAAATATCAAGGGAAAGGATACGGCAGGGCATTGATAAATTTCATTGTTGATTTTTACAAAAACAACTACAAAACAATGCTTGTCGGGACAGGCGAAACACCATCAATCTTATCCTTTTATGAGAGTTGTGGATTTGAAAAGTCTCATAGAGTAAAGAATTTTTTTACTGACAATTACAACCATCCTATGTTCGAGGGAGACATTCAACTTGTTGATATGATTTATCTTAAAAAGGATTTATAGGAAAAGCAGGAATGTATTACAAACGAAATAAAAAACGTTGAACAAATATGCATTTTTATCACCCTTACATATTATAGGAGAAAAGTCAGGTATACCCGATTTCGACACTTGCTTGTGTTGTTTGTTAATGTTTTTGAGGGTTTTTGCCGTATAATTTTTTTTTGTGCTGATTTTTGTTTTAATGAAATAATCTCTTTTTTGAGAAGGGAGTATCCAAATAGGAAAGCATTATTGGAAGAATTAAACAGAGTGTAACATCAGGACAAGTCTTCCGTAAGAATAGTAATTTTTAATTCGTAATTATCTTGCGACCTTTATTCCAACATTTTCATTATCTCATCCATGATGAGGCGGTTGTTGGAGAGGCGGGGTACTTTAAACTGACCACCGAGTTTGCCTTTGGATGCCATCCATTGGATGAAAGTGCCCTGGGGTACTTGGTGAATAATGGGTTTATGCAATAAGAGGTCGAAGGAACGTTTGACTTCATAGTCGGAGTTGATTTTCATGAGTTCGGCATCCAATATATCTGTAAATATTTGTAGATCGGAGGGAGGAGTTTCGAATTCAATGAGCCATTCGTGGCAAGCTTTTTTGTGGTTGTCGAGATAAACGGGAGCAGCCGTATATTCACTTACCAATGATTGTGTTTTTTCGCATGTTATTTGTAAGGCTTTTTCTACATTGTCGACGATCAACTCTTCGCCGAAGGCATTGATAAAATGAGTAGTACGTCCGGTGATGATGATGCGGTAGGGGTTGAGAGAAGTAAATTGAATCACATCGCCTATGATGTAACGCCACAAACCGGCGTTGGTAGATATGACGATGGCGTAGTTGACGTTTTCCTTTACTTCGTCCAAGGGTATGGCGTGGAAATCATGGTTGTAGAAATCGTTGAATGGGATGAATTCAAAAAACACTCCGTTGTTCAGCAGCAGCAGCATATCGTCGGCATAGGCACGGTCCTGGGTGGCGAAATAGCCTTCGGAGGCATTGTAGATTTGCCAGAATAGTAATTTGTCAGTATGGGTGATTTCTTTGTATTGAGGCAGATAGGGGGTGAAATTCACTCCTCCGTGCATAAATAATTCCAGATTAGGCCAAATGCTATCCAACGTTTCTTTCCCTTCGATTTCGAGTATGCGTTTCAGTATAATCAATATCCAGGAAGGCACACCCGCCAATCCCGTAATGTTTTCGTTTTTGGTATGTTGTGCAAAGAGTTCGAGCTTTTCGTTCCATCCGTCGATAAGGGCAATCTTTTTAGGAGGTGTTCGTAAATGATTGGCCCAATCGGGTATATATTTGATAAGCAATGCCGATATGTCGCCGCAAATTGCTTTGGGATTCAGCTCTGAAGGACGCATAGATCCCGATAAAGAAAGGGTTTTCCCACTAAAAAGTCTGGTGTCGGGACGGTTTTGTGCGTACAATGATAGGGTGTCTTTTCCGCCTTTGTAATTGCATTCAATCAACGATTCCAAGGAAACGGGAATAAATTTACTTTTGCTTCCACTGGTACCCGATGATTTGGAAAACATGCGTACTTTGCCTCTCCACAACACATTGCGTTCCCCTTTAATCATGCGTTCGATATAAGGGTAGATTGATTCGTAGGTGTTGAGAGGAACTGTTTCTTGAAATTGCCGGTAAGATGTTAATTGTCTGTAATTATATTTCTTTCCCCATACCGTATGACGTGCCGCTTTCACTAAGTAATGAAAGCAATTTTTCTGGCATAGAAGAGGCTCGTTTACGATTTTTCGTATATTCGAGTTCTTGTTCTGGAAATACGATCGTAGGATGAAATTGACGTATGACATTTAAATCGGTTTAATTTTTTTTAAGGTCTGAAACCAACGTTCGGGGATTTCATTACGGCAGGCAGTTTCATAATCTTTGAGGGAGCAAGGAACGATATAATGGCGGCTGTAGGCCGGGTTTTTGTTTTCAGAAGGAATTTCCATCCACCATAATCCACTGATTTTGCTTTTATAAAAAATGATTTCATAAGCATTGTCGTGTAAAGATACGAAATACTTAAAGAAATTGTTTTTGATAATGTCAGGAGCGTCTTTTTGGCGAATGATAAAACCGTCGATAAAATACCAAATGATTTGAGCGATGAGTTTGGCGCTCTGGTCGGCTATGTCGTAAGTGGGATTGTACTCATAGATACCGAAGGAAGATAATTTGTGGTTTACACCGGCATAACGACTGAGTTGACAAATTTCTTTTCCATTGAATCCGTTGGGCGAAGCATGTTTGCATCCCGGGGAATCGGAAAAACGTATGGCCGACATATCTAAGGTGAGTACATCGGCATTGCGTATGAGAGGTTCACAATCGATCAAATCTTCTTGAGCCTCTCCCAAACGGCAAGCATCGAAATACAGTTTGTCCATCAACTCAATATCCTCTTTATCCACAAAATAGGTTTGATAGCCTATGTTGCTGTAATTAAATAAGAAATTCGGTTGACGTAAGATGATTTTATGCAGATAGGAATTGGATTTAAAAGGCAATGTTTCATTCCCAATGTCGAAACGGGCATCAATTGACACAATGTTGATTACCCTTTGCAAATGTTCGTAAGCCAGATAATTGGCATAGGTAATATCTTGACTGCCTCCTATGATAATGGGTATGATATCGTTTTCGATGAAGTAACTTACTATATTTTCAAGAGCAATATAGGTGTCGTTGGCAGTTTTTCCGATTTTGAAATTGCCTAAGTCGGCTATCGGTGGCATTTCCGGGTGTTTGTAGAGTTGGTAAAACTGTTTTCTTACCTTATCGGGAGCTTCGGAACATCCCATGTTATTATAGGCATTTTTTTCCTCAGGTACTCCTACAAGTACTAGTTTTACCTTCTCCAAGGAAGGGAATCGGCCTTCTGTATACATCAACAAGTGGTTCCCTATTAGGTTATTCGCTTCGTTTGCTGTGAAGAAGTCTAATTCTTCGGGTATAATTGGGTTAAAATACAAAGATAAATCCATCGGATGTTTGCATTATATTATTTCTTCTTTTGAAGGGCTGTCTGAATGATTTTCATACAATCCTCATAACTTAAATCCATGTTGATTTGAGTTCTGGGAATTTTGTAGGTGGCGTTTTTATAGGCGATGTATTTCCCTGTTTTCGCTTTCATAATTTTTAAGTCTTTGTCTTCGGTAAAGCTTTTCACCGTATTTTTCTTATCCGTTTGTTGGATGATATCAATGGCGTCTTGTAGTTTTACATCGGCAGGGATGGTATTGGCCGATAGTTTATAGAAATGACCGCTGTAGGCAATATAGGGTCCGTAGCGACCTACTGCAGCCGATACTTCCACATCTTTATATTTCCCTATCACGACAGGTTTTTTTGCTTCGTCTTTTTTTGTTTTTTCAGCTATGATTTCTACACAACGTTCTACGGTAATGGAAAATAAATCTTCCTGTTTGGGAACCGAATAGTATTTCTTTTTATACAATACATAGGGCCCGTAGGGGCCTATATTGACAATAAGCTCATCCCCTTCGTATGTCCCTACTGTGCGAGGAAGTTTAAATAATTCCAGAGCTTCTTCCAGCGTTATAGTTTCTATGCTTTGTCCCGGCAGTAGTTTAGAAAACTTCAATTTTTCATCTGTTTTAGTATCACCGATTTGCACTACGGCTCCGTAACGAGCTAATTTGGCATAGACATTCTTTCCCGAAGTTGGGTCAATGCCTAAGAGTCGTTCGCCTTTGGCTTTTTCGGAATTTTTCAAGGTGCTTTCTATCTTCTCATGGAAGGGATAGTAAAAATCGTGTATCATTTCCTTCCAGGCTAATTTCCCTTCAGCAATTTCATCGAATTTCATTTCCACTCCGGCCGTGAAATTGTAATTCATAATTTCTTTAAAGTACTCCATAAGGAAATTATTGACAATATTTCCTATGTCGGTAGGCATGAGTTTGGCTTTGTCATAACCTACTTTTTCTTTTTTTACGGTCTTTTTCACGGTATTGTCACTGGTGAGTGTCATTACTTTATAGGGACGTTCAAAGCCTTCTTTATTACCTTTGACGACATACTGACGTTTTTGAATCGTTGAAATGATGGGAGCATAGGTGGAGGGTCGTCCGATACCTAATTCTTCGAGTTTACGCACCAAACTAGCTTCGGTGTACCGATAAGGGGCTTGTGAGTATTTTTCTACGGCTTGAATTTCTTGTTTATAAAGTTCAGCACCTTGATGTATGCTAGGCAATTTGCCTAACATGTTCTCTTCTTCGGATTCGTCTTTTGATTCGGTATAAATCTTTAAAAAGCCGTCAAATAAAAGCACTTCCCCTACGGCAGTGAATTTTTCTTCGGCATTGGATAGGTGGATGGATATATGAGTGCGTTCGAATTCGGCATCACTCATTTGCGAAGCCAGGGTTCGTTTCCGTATTAAGTCGTATAAACGTTCTTGCCCGGAGTCGCCGTTTTCGATGGATGCTTTATCGATATAGGTAGGGCGTATGGCCTCATGGGCTTCTTGCGCTCCCTTGGATTTTGTGCGATAGTTGCGTGTTTTACTATAAGTTTTACCGTATTCCTCCGTGATGTATTTTTTAGCAGTATTTAATGCTAAATCAGATAGGTGTACGGAATCCGTACGCATATAGGTAATATAACCCGCTTCATACAGTTGTTGGGCTATCATCATGGTACGGGCTACGGGAAAATTTAATTTACGAGCCGCTTCTTGTTGCAAGGTTGAAGTGGTAAAAGGGGGAGGGGGTGTCTTTTTGGTGGCTTGCTTCTCGACGGCAGCCACGGTAAAATGAGCGCTTTTGCATTTTTCTAAAAAAACATCCACTTCTTTTTCTGTTTTAAAACGGGTGTTGAGTTCTGCTTGCAATACAATGTTGTTACCACTCGTAAACGTAGCTACCACTCTAAACATAGGAGTAGATTGAAAGGCTTGTATTTCTTTTTCTTTTTCTACTATCAAACGAACGGCAACGGATTGTACCCGTCCGGCCGATAAAGAAGGTTTTACCTTTTTCCATAATAGCGGAGACAGCTCAAAGCCCACCAAGCGGTCCAATACCCTGCGTGCTTGTTGTGCGTTGACCAAATCAATATTTAAATCTCGAGGATTTTCTATGGCATGCTCAATGGCGGTTTGTGTGATTTCATGAAAAACGATTCGTTTCGATTTATCCTTTCCAATACCTAACACCTCCATCAAATGCCAGGAAATGGCTTCTCCTTCACGGTCCTCATCGGTTGCTAACCAAATGGTATCGGCTTTTTTAACTTCTGTTTTTAATTCGTTGATGATTTTTGTTTTATTAGATAGAATCTCATAATTAGGCTCAAACTGATTCGTAATATCAATACCTATATTCTTTTGTGGTAAATCACGTACATGTCCCATGGATGATTTTACGACGAAATCTTTCCCTAATATGCGTTCGATGGTTTTTGCCTTCGCCGGTGATTCTACAATGACCAAATTTTTACTCATGTGTCCCTATGTTTATCTTTTTTGATTTTAGCTGCAAAAGTACATTATAAATACATTAACTTAATTGTTTGTCGTAAATTTGTTTGTTTTTTTTTACATTATTAATAATGTATACTCGTTCCGTGCTTGTTGAAATAAAAGATGTTTGTATGTGTTTTGTACTGAAAACTAATTACTTAGCTTTTGCTTTCGTCGCTTTCAAAGCAGCAATCACACAACATACATACTACGAAAAAAAATACCGAGAATTGTTTATTTCCTTCCAAAAAAATGAACATTTTTTTCGATTAAATTTATGGATCTTTCTATTCGACTAAATATCAACAAGAAAAAATTTTATTAAAGTGATTGTTGTGATGCATTTATGTTATACTTTTGCAGTGTACTAATAAACTAATACAGTAATAACAATTGTTTATCTAAAGACATACAAAAGATGATTACATTACACAACATTGATTTTGGGTATACTAAGAAGCAACATCTATTCAAAGAGTTGAGCTTAGAGATGCAGAAGGGTCATATTTATGGCCTTTTGGGTAAAAACGGTTCAGGGAAGACGAGTTTGTTGAAAATCATGGCAGGCTTGCGTTTTCCGCAACAAGGGAGTACGGAGGTTTTAGGTTATCGGGCGGCATTTCGTAGTCCGGAAATGTTAGGAAATATGTATTTCCTATCGGAAGAGATCTTTACACCAACGTTAAAAATAAAACAGTTGGCGCAGGTCTATGCGTCGTTTTATCCTCATTTCAAACAGGAAGAATACCATCATTATTTGGAGGAATTCGACGTTAAGGATAAGAATTTATACATCCATAAATTATCCCACGGCCAAAAGAAAAAGGTGATGATTTCATTTGCCTTGGCATGTAATACCGACATTTTAATCATGGATGAGCCTACCAACGGATTGGATATCCCGTCCAAGAGTATTTTTCGTAAAGTAATGGCATCCGCCGCGAACGAGGATCGTCTTTTTGTGATATCCACACACCAAGTGAGGGATTTGCATAGCTTAATCGACACGGTCATCATTTTAGATAATGGTGAAATTGTCGTGAATGCAACAGACCAATGCATCACGGAAAAACTCTATTTCCAAGCGGTAGAGGATAAAGTAGATGAAAAGGAGGTCTTATATATGGAGGAAAACCTGCGTGGTAATCTCATTGTTACTGAAAACAAACAGCAAATCGATAGCCATTTGGATTTGGAATTGTTTTTTAATGCCGTTATGGCAAACAAAAAAAGAATAAAAGAAATATTTAATGCTTAATTTTATTATTATGGATACATCATTGTCGTTAACTCGGATAAAACATTTATTAAACAGATATTTTATAGAAAACTGGAAAAAAGATTTATATGTCGGATTGGTGTTGTTGGTGATTGCTTTTGTTTCCAATCCTATAGCAGGATTTTCGAGTTTTGTGTATATTGTGATGATTTTATTATATACAGGCAGAATATTCGGAAATTTAGCACATAAAGCATCCGCTCAACATTATCTTATGATCCCTGCAAGTACAAACGAGAAATTGATTACCAACATTTTTTTAAGTCACATTTATTATGTGTTGTTATTGTCGGTATTTCTGGTGTTGGGAATCCTTCTAAGGGCTTTGATTTTAGCGCCTTTATGTGATGACACTTCGTCTTGTACGTTTCTTATCCCCTATATTAGTTTTGCTAGTTATTTATCCTTTCTTTTATTTCAGAGTATATTGGTTTTCGGGTCTGTATATTTTAAAAAGAATGCGTTTATTAAAACCTTATTAAGCCTTTCTGCATTTTTCTTTTTCTTAACGATGCTGGTTATATTTATAATTAGGATGAATGTAGGAAGTATGACCCGGCTTGCGGAAGAATTTGACTATTATGTGAGAAATCCGTATCCAAGCTATCTTATACCCAGCATCATTTCTATTGTCTTTACATGTTTTTTCTGGATATTAAGTTATTTCAGATTAAGAGAAACGGAGGTTTAATATGGAATTTAAAGAAAAGCAAGCCATCTATTTACAGATTGCCGATTATGTGTGCGATCACATTCTCAGCGGACAATGGAAAGCCGGTGAGAGGCTGCTGTCGGTGCGGGAATTAGCCGTGAAATTGGAAGTAAATCCCAATACGGTCATGCGTACCTACGATGCCTTGTTAAAACAAAATATTTTACTCAACAAAAGAGGAATCGGTTTCTTTGTTGACAACGAGGCAGTCAACAGAATCATTCAGTTTCGAAAACAACGGTTTATGCACGAAGAATTGCCTGTCTTTATCAAAAACATCCATCTGTTACAGATTGGATGGGATGAAATCGAAATCAAGTACAAAGAATACAAAGAAAATCAACAGAGTAGTTTCACATTAAATACAGAAAAAAATGAAGAAAATAACCAATAAGGCATTAATCATTGCCGCAACAGTCGTATTCGTTTCAGTTATCGTAGCTGTCTTACTTTTATTTCATACCGTAAATAAGGAATATACTACCCATACAGTGTATAAACAAGGAAATGATAGCGTGTGTATCGAAAAAACGGAAGTGAATTTCCTCAACGGTCTTTATTATAAAAAAGAGGAGAAACATTCAGCTTGTGAAGAGGATACGATCGAAATAGATGTACCTAAATAAAAAATTCACATACTTTCTTTCAACGTAAAATGAGTAAAGTGAGCAGAAATGTTCACTTTTTTTATGTCTGAATATGTCCTTCAAATACACAGCAAGTGGGTCCTTGCAAGGTGATGTTTGTAAATCCGGTTTCTTTTTTATCAAAAGCAAGCGTAAAGGTACCGCCTCTGGTTTTGACGTGAACGGTACTACAGGGATGGAGTAGGGAATAGGCAAGGGAAGAAGCGGTTACGCCGGTACCGCACGACAGGGTTTCGTCTTCCACGCCGCGTTCAAAGGTTCTGACAAAGATATGATCTTCGTTGATTTCGACAAAGTTTACATTAGTGCCTTCGGGGAAGTGGCTGTGATGTCTGATGCGCTTGCCTTCGCTAATCACATCCAACCGATGGATATCGTCAACGAATTTAACCACATGAGGAGAGCCGGTGTCAAGGAAGAATCCATCTTCAAAAGGGACAATCTTATCTACGTCAATCATATGAAGCAATACTTCAACTTCTCTCCCTAAATCTTTAATAATAGATCCTTTATGTATACCGTCCATGCCTACAAATATGCCTTTCCTTTCTATAATTCCTCGTTTATGAGCAAAGGCCAAGGCACAACGTCCGCCGTTGCCACACATGCTGCCTTCGTAGCCGTTGGCATTGAAATAACGCATTTCAAAATCGATGCCTTGTTGTTGTGAGGGATTGATAAGGATTAAGCCGTCGGCGCCTATGCCCGTCCTTCGTTGACACAAAGTACGAATAAAATCGGGTTTGTCGTCGAAATCAAGTTGGCGATTATCCAGAATGATAAAATCGTTGCCAGCACCGTGGTATTTATAAAAGCTAAACATAGGAATTTATGTGCTCATTTTCAAAATATTGATTTCTTCTTGTTTTAAGAAGCGCCAATGACCTCTGGGTACGTCTTTCTTAGTCAATCCGGCAAAGGAAACACGGTCGAGCTTTTCAATCGTATACCCTAATTTTTCAAATATCCGACGTACGATGCGGTTTTTCCCGGAATGTATGCAAATGCCTATTTCTTTTTTGCTGTCGCCTACATAGGAAATTTCGTCGGGTGTAATCAGGCCGTCGCTCAATTCGATCCCCGCGGCTATTGATTCAAAATCTTCCAGGCTTAGGTTGCGGTCCAATTCGACGTGGTAAATCTTACGTACGCCGTATTTGGGATGTGTTAGATTTTTGGCTAATTCACCGTCGTTGGTGAATAGGAGCAAACCCGTGGTGTTACGGTCTAATCGTCCTACGGGATAAACGCGTTGTGGACAAGCTCCTTCGATGAGCATCATGACGTTTTTACGGTCAAATTCATCGTCGGTAGTGGTGATGTAGTCTTTGGGTTTATTTAGTAGAATATATACCGGCTTTTCCCTTTGCAGGATTTTGTCTTCATAACGGACTTCATCGGTAGGCATTACTTTGGTTCCTAATTCGGTAACCACTTCGCCATTGACTTTTACGGCGCCTGCTTCTATGAGTTTGTCGGCCTCCCTGCGGGAACATATTCCGGCATTGGCAATGTATTTGTTTAAACGAATAGGGCCTCTTTCTTCGCTCCATTGCAAGGATAAGATTTTGGGTTTACGTTCGCTGCCACGTCCCTCTTTACGACGTTGGTCAACGATTTCCGATAAAATCTCCGATTCGGCCGTGGCATTTCGTTTTCGTGTCCTCACCGGACGACCACTCTCTTCTTTGCGGCTATAGGGTCTCTTACGACTGTCGTTCGAAGGAAAGGATCGGTCACTATGGGAATTCCTTCTTTTATCATCGCCATAGGAAGGCCTGTCGCTACGTTCTCTATGGGAATCTCTTTTTCTGTCATTGCCGTAAGAAGGTCTGTCGTTTCGTTCTTTTTCGGAATCTCTTCGTTTTCCGGCAGATGATTTTTCGATAAAAAATTCCTTGCGCGATTTAC
>Ga0265294_10010848_pt1 | contig 10309 bp, 15 predicted proteins | sample MunlanPumphouse3_FD_192504 | JGI IMG/M metagenome (GOLD analysis project Ga0265294, IMG submission 192504) | Groundwater microbial communities from a municipal landfill in Southern Ontario, Canada - Pumphouse #3 | ecosystem: Environmental > Aquatic > Deep subsurface > Groundwater | place...
GTACAAGTGTCCACTACATCATAATTGTAGATCAGTTATTTTGCCTCTGACTTCTTTCTCTGAAGTAGATGATTCCTTGAGGTATGAAAACAGGGACTTTAAAAAGCCTGTTGGCCAGAACTTCAAGCCTCTTGATGAAGGCATAGACGAGAAGGCCATGAAGAAGATCTTCAAGGAAATTGATACCTTCAATGAAAAGTGGGAAGTTCCTTCATGGATTTTTGATGAGGATGTGGAAAAAAGAATTGCTAAGTTAGGTGTTGAGGTAAAAGCCAAAGTTCCAAAGGCAAAGCCATCAAAGACTGAAGACGATCCTGAAACAATAATAAGAGGCATCGAGGCGAAGATCAAGAAGAGGAAAACTGAAAAAGCTTATGTATTCGATTCAAAAGGAAAGATCCTCCTGGAGAAAGGCGGCACTAAGAACCAGGTAGCCTTCACAAACGAGGAAGTGAAGCTGTTCAAAGGAGCTATCCTCACCCACAATCACCCTAGAGCAAGCTCGTTTTCTATGGAAGATATCCGGACAGCATGCATGAACTCTATGAAAGAAATCCGGGCAACGGGGTCATTCAGAACTTATGTGATGAAAACGAAAGATGGAAGTGACCTGTATCCGGAGCTGTGGAAGGACGAGATCAAAGCCATATACGAGATCCATAATACAGGAGTTAGACGTGATTTCATGAGTAGGATTGATAAAGGGGAAATGAGTATTCAGGATGCAGAACTTCTCCACTTCCACGAGGTATGGACAAGGACAGCAAATGATATATCAAAGTTAGACTATTCATTCATTGAGGAGAAACCATGACAGGCATAGATGATAGGGAACTAGACGAAGTGATCTATAGTCCTACCTGTCTTCCGTGCAAACATTTCAATAGAGAAGCTTATTCTGAAACTGGGAAAAAGACATGTGAAGCTTTTCCTGAAGGAATTCCTGAGGAAATTTGGAAAGGTGACAACGATCATAAGAAGCCTTATCCTGGAGATCACGGGATCCAGTTTGAACCTCTGGAGAAATGATCATGCTCAATATTCAAGAAAAACTAGAAGAATTCTCCAGCAAACTATCTTCCTTGACTCAAGAACAATTGAATAAATGGGCAAATCAAACTCTCGAGGAAGCAAAGATAGCTCCTATAAAGATGAATCGACCTGGCAGGATGTTACCTCCTGGAGAATATGACAGGCCAATTGACAAGTATCTTGATGAAACTTGGGGAAAAGACTTTTTCCGGTAATTACTTTCACGCATATTTTTTCTATTCTCAACTTGCAGGACCAGAATACATTCTCTTCTTATTATTCTTTGTAAAGTTTAATAGATAAATTTATATTTGTTAACGCTGTTAACTTTATAAAATGGCTATTTTTATTGAGGGCACTGCTTACCCAATCGATAAAAAAAACGTCAACGGTTGGGGAGTACCAGAAGCAGAAGCAGAGAACGCTATCAGCTCTCTGAAGTCCTCTGTTCTGAAGATTTGTCCAGGTGAAGGGCATCTATGTGATTTCTCCGAAGACCCATACGGGAGAATAGGTCACGCTGTAGCAGCATGGCGCGATGGTGGAGAAATCAAAGTCCGGTATCAAGTCACAGACTCCATTGCTGAAAGAAAAATCAAAGAAGGCACATGGAAAGATCTGGGATGGAGTACCTACGGGGAAGCTCAGACAGTAGATGACGAGGGCTGGGCTCATGGTTTCAAATCAAAAACGATGACGCTTGTAAAAAACCCAGCTTGGAAAGATGCGAGTTGGGCTATTGCAGCAGCATATAACGGACTCATCGGACTCAGGTCAATTTCTAATTCTATTTTAATTTCATCAGAAGGTGATCCGATCACACAAGATCTCGAAAAACGAATTGGGGAGCTTGAAAAACAGCTTGAAGAAAAGGACAGGCTCATTGCAGAGCTTCAGCCGAAAGCTGATACTGCAGGTACACTGGAAACACAGGTTTCCGAACTGACCGCATCAAATGCCTCTCTTGAAAAAGAGCTCGGGGAGAAGAAGACCCTCATAGCGTCTCTTGAGAAAACTAAGGCTGTATCCATGACTACGGACGAAGCACAGAAACTCGTGGCCTCTGAACTTGAGAAGTACAAGGCCGAACTCAAAGCAGAACAGGAACGCACAGAAGCCTTCAAAGCTTTTGCAGCTGCCAGAGAAAAACTCGGACTTGAAACAAAGCCTGAAGACTACAAGACACTGGCTGCCTCTGAACTCTCAAAACTTGCTGAAGATCTCGGTGGAATTAAGATATCTGCCAGTGGCCAGATGCCAAGATATCCTGCAAATTCCAAGACAACCACAAGCGTTGGAAGATACGATTCGGTAAAGAAGGAGTGGGTGTAAGATGGTATACTCAGGTTTTGTAAAACCAAACAATGCAATTCTGGTAGCTGGAGATCCTCTTATTACAGAATTCAACGTGGAAACAGCTACTAACATGTATCCCGGCCGTCTGGTTGAGCTGGACTCCGGAGCTGACGATATTGAAGTATGCGGGGCTGCTGGAAACGCTATAGGCTGGTTAGGGTATGAACAGGCGAACCCCGAATTCAGACCTGCAAACCGTGCAACCGCTTACGTTGCAAATGATCTTGCTCCTGTTCTCTATGGCGGCGGATTCGTAATCATCGGAAGGCTCGCAAGTGGACAGAATGTGGCGAAAGACACAAGACTGGTAGCAGGGGCAAATGGTGAGCTTATAGCAGCTACCGCAGCCGGACTTGCGGCCGGAAGCACTCCTGTGACCTCCACGGCAGCAACTGGTGTTGTCACTGGTTCCGTAGGTGCTCAGGGCATGATTGTTGCAATCGCCATGGAAGCCGTAAACGCTTCGAGCGCAGCAGCTGATATAGTAGTCAGGAGTCTGATATAATGACAAATGCTCTCGCTACATATTCAAAAGAAGTTGATGACAAACTCGTTTCACCACTCAGGCAGGTCCTCAAGGGGCGTAAGCTTGTCAAAGTCACAGAAGAAAAAGGATTCGGAATAACCAGTGTAGACTGGGGAAAAATAACGGAGATATCCGAAGGGCTGATGTCGTACGGATTCATCGACGGAAACGAGGACGTGATCGATGCAACAATCACGAATTCAAAGGTCCCAGTATACTGGAAGGATTACCGGGTGAACAGAAGATCATTTGAGTCCTGGAGAACCAGGAGTATTGATATCGATGCAGCATCGGCAATTGCGGCCGGATACCAGGCTGCAAAAGTCGAGGACACTGCCATCATCATGGGGATCAAAAGAGACGGGACAAACTACGATATCAACGGCCTATATCAGGGAGCAGGAAACGATATGAGCACGTCCTTGGGCTTTGGGACGTTCGGAAACCCGACAAAAGCGATTTCAGCTGCATATCAACTGATGGATGATGATGGAGTCCCTGTAGACTCTCTTTCTTGGAACCTGACTCTGTCCTCTGTTCAGTACCAGCAGCTTCTGGCTTCCAGGGCCACTACCGGCGCAAGGGAAATGCCGGATGTCCTCGATATGCTCAATGGCGGAGAAGTCTTCTCTGCAAGCACAATCCTTACTGCAGGCACAGGGTTGATTACCCCCACTGAAGCGGTCGGAGAGCCTTATGTTGATTTCTATCTGACATCAGATTTCAAGACCGAGCACGGCGTGGATTCGAAACACCCAGACACAGGCGATCTAAATGGCCGCGTTTACTCCGCGGGCATATTGAGAATAAAACAGGACGTGGCTATAACAAAACTCTCAGCAATCTAAGGAGGCATCAGATGAGAGTAAGAGTTCAAGTTTCACAGCTGCAGATCGACCTGGTGCCCGGAGAACCAGTAACATACCGAAAAGGGCAGGTGTTTGAGTGCCCGGAAGAGCGTGCTTTGAAACTTGGCAACTCTGTTCTGATACTTCCTGACCCCGAGCCCGTTGAGAATCCAGCTGAACCACCTGAACCTGAAAAGCCGCCTGGAAGAAAACGCAGGTAACCGGGGGAATGAAAAACGGTCCTATGTTCGGTTGACGATGTCAGAGCGTATGTTAATCCGGAATCGGTGAGTGATTCTGACATCAATGCAATTATTCAGAGCGTTTCTAGAGAAGTGTTGACAATAGCGGAAGCTACTGATGAATCGAATGCGTTCCTAATCCTTGCCGGGATTCATGGCTCTGTAGCTGCAACTATGAAGAAAGCTCGGAGCAACGGAGAACTCGCCGCTACTGTCAAAACTCCTGAATATGAACAACAGAACACTGGACTCATTGACGAGATCAACTCTCACGAAAAAAAGATGGAGGGATACATTCAAAGATATCAAAATTCGATTCTGTCAATGAATTATGCAGTCCTGTATGCTCGTGCAGGGATGGGAACCGTCAATGCAGACAATTACCGGTAATGGTGTGTTGTTCCACACCTTTACGTTTTCCGGGCAACAACCGTACTTTGTAGTCAATTCAACGCCCGGGTGTTTTTTATTAAAAAATACAGGAAACAGGGATTATGGCTCCAGACACTCCTCCGACAATGTTGTATCGGTCAGAGTGTGAACAGCATCGAAACTGTCTGAAAAACGATCTAAAGGAACTGATAACCCAAGAGCGGAACGATAGGAGAGACGGCGAAATGGAAATGAGTAGGAGCATTGAGAAGGTTGACGGAAAAATGGATTCCCTCAACACAAGGATCAATCAGGTTCTTTTTGCTGTTGCTCTCGAGTTGGGTCTATTGATAGTTGTGTATATCATGGGGAAGATCTGAAATGTTTTTTCCGTCCACAGTGACCAGGCATCCTTATGTTTCGAAAGATGCACATCACAAAATCACGTGGGGCACGCCAGAGACCCTTTCCTGCAAATACGCAAAAATCTCAAAAAAAATAGAAAACGACATCCTGATTACTGCCTGGACGTCCTTCCCCGCAGGGACAAGCATCCATCCTGACGACAAGATAGTTCTTCCTGACGGGCAATCATCAAAAATAGTACAGATTCGCGAGATAAACAATCATATGGGGTATCCAGTTTGCGTTGACGTCTATTACGGGGAGGAGTCTATCTAATGCCCGGGCTGCAGAAATGTCTAGCTAATCTGTCACTAACTCAGAAGAAATTTGAGCAGATGGGTAGGCAAGGTCTGCTTGACTGGTGCAATGAAGTCATGCGAGAAAGTCAGATGAAATACTGTCCTGTAGACACTGGAACCCTTCGAAGGTCCGGAAGAGTTCAGGTTATGAAAAACAGCCTTACTGAGTTCAATGTCAGGCTTTCATACACTACAGCGTATGCAATTCATGTTCATGAGGTCCCGATGCCTCATAATGTAGGATCTATGAAATATCTTTCAACACCTTTCAATTTGATGTCCTTCCGCCTTATGAAAAAACTCGAAACTGAAATGGGGAAGGCGATATGACAACATGGTTTGAGGAACTCGGGGTATATCTGCAGATCCATGGAATAGGCGTGGTTGGGACAGACATTTTTTATCAGAATTTTGATTCATCGACCACGAACAGTATTGTCTTGATCGCTCAGGCTGGGCAGGCCTCTAAAACAACCCTGGGAAAAACAATGACTTTGAAAAGACCCGAGCTTGGCATTAGAGTTAGGGACTTAGACGATTCCACAGCACACACCAAGGCAGAATCAATCTATAATTTACTGAATCACACTTATAATACTACCCTGGGAAACACCAGATTCAAGAGCATAAAAGCCATTGCTGAACCGTTTTTTGTATCTCAATCCAAAAACGGATCTTTCATTTACTCGATTAATTTCTCTCTCGAAATCGAAAACTTAACTGTTGATGCTCCGATGGTTGAATATATCGACGGAGGAACACCGTAAAACGGACTGATTGAACATGGTAAAAGAACATATTGACACGACAGAAAGCACGATCAAGATTGACGGCATTGTGATAGACGGGGTCACTCCTGGAAGCATACCGTTCTCAAAACCTTCACGGGATACCAAAAACGTCACTACAATGAAGGATACGGTCATGAAGAAGGGTCTCAAGATCCTTGACCCTGGCTCTGCTTCGTTCGCTGGAATTGCTATTCCAGGTGATGCCGGACAGATCGCTCTGAAGGCTGCTTCGAACGATATGAAAGAGCACACGATCCAGATCACCATTGCAGAATCTGGACAGATCTTTGAGTATCAGGCATATGTCAGTACATTCTTCCCTTCTGAAGAGGACGATAACACCTTATTCTTCAACTGTGATCTTGAAGTCACAGGCGGGTTCAACGATTCAACCACTTATGCTGGCATAACTTCTATCGAGGGAGCAGGGGCAGGTATTGCGTATTCTCCAGCACTTGCGAATACCGCTTTGCCAGCTACAGCCAACGATGTAATTTTTGAAGAGGCGACAGGAATCCTGACAGATACTATCGAGGTAACTGCTGCATCCGCGAGCTACATCGGTATCTCCTATGATGGTGGAAAGAACTGGACAGAATTAACCTCTGGGACAGCTGCAACCATCTCATCCACGATCTGGCCTGCAGCTGGCGGACTTGCAAAAGCTCTCATCATGGTCCAGGAAGCAAACAAAGCAACACGCTTTGTGAATCTGTTCATTGCGAGAGCTTGAGGCGATCTTGCATGGTAGGGCGAGAAATTGAGATCCTGCCCGGGAAGGGACTGCTCTTCACGTGGAAGGGTAAGAGGAAACTCTTTGAACTTATCGGAGCCAGGACAGAAAACCAGTTCGCAATCAAAATGGGAGAGCTTGCGAAAGCCGACCAACTTGACGATGATCTCTTTTCAAAGATGTATTGCATCGGTCTGAACTGGAAGAAGGATGGGCCTGTAATCTCCCTGGAAGAGACAGAGGATATACTCGAAGAGTTCTGCCAAGTCAACGGTTATGGCAGTGGAGAAGTCCGTGAAACGCTCATTGATGCGTTCTGTGAATCCGGGATCTATGACAAAGACATTATTGCTGCCGGCCGGAAACTGAAATCAATAACAGCAGAGGATAAGATTAAGGGCCTGCAAAAAAAAGCTGAGTCACGGGGGACTGATCCGGGGGAAGCTGGACAGGCCTCGACATCGACGAGCTGATTGATAAGGTTCAGAGGCTGCTCTATAAGTTCTGTGACATAGACCCAGCGGGGTTCTGGGAGTATACTCCTGCAGAAACCGCCCTGATGCTGGAAGTCAAAATCCAGGACCACGAGCAGCACATAAAAGACGAGGTCCTGATTCATGCCGATACAAAATGTTGGATGCTCAATGCAGCAATTGGACCATATCTGAAGAAAGGCGAACGGTTCCCGTATAAAACAGAGGAGTTCCTTCCGAAGGACATGCGACCAAAGAATCCAGTCGTGACCGAAGCTGAGAAATCAAAACGTTGGGCTGCTGCCGGAGCCGCAATGATGAAAGTTGTCAGAGAACATGAGAGAGAAACAGGGAAGAGGGTTTGATGGGTAGAGTAGGGGAGCTGTGGGCAGATGCAGGCCTTCACATTGACAAAGCGAGTTTTTCAGAGTATTCCTCCCTCCTGAAACAGTCAGAGGGGCAGATAGGGGAAATGTCATCTGAAATGCAGCTGGCCATAACTTCTGCTTTTGCAGTCCCTGCCACCGTTGTCGCCGGGGCTACGGCTTATGGGTTGGCTATAGGTGCATCATATGAAACCGCGTCTATAAAACTCGAAACCCTGTACGGCACTCAACAGAAAGCAAGAGAAGAGTTTCAGTGGCTTTCAGATTTTGCTGCCAGCACTCCGTTTGAATTTCCCGAACTTTTAGAAGTAGATGGCCTGCTGAAAAACGCTGGGTTGTCTGCACAGGAATATCTAAGGGGTGTTGGCGATGCTTCTGCCGCACAGGGAAAATCAATACAACAGACCACTGAAGCAATTATTGACGCTATGACTGGAGAATACGAGCGTCTCAAAGAATACGGGATCAACTCTGTCGAAATAAATAGTAAAAATTATCAACAGCTGGGGGTTGCTGCTGAAGATGCCGGTAAACGTGCTTTAATTGCTATTGACAAAAACGGCAAACAGCAAGTAATGGTCGTTGATCAGAATAACAAACAGATGATAGCGTCCACACTTCTTGCTTTTTGGAATGATAAATATGCCGGGGCAATGGAAAAACAAAGCCAATCCATTAACGGCATGTATTCCACAATAAAGGACAATATAAAAAACGGCCTGGCTGAAATCGTCGGATTTGATATGTCTTCCATGACGATCGAAACTGGTAGCTTACTGGGCATTTTGAAAGAGCTTGCCGGCGTTGCAGTCACTGTCTCCATTGGGTTTTCAAACATGTCTGAGCCTATGCAGACATTTGTCCTTGTAGCGGCTCTTGGGGGAGCCGCAGCCCTCGCGCTTGGGGGTGGTTTTGTTGCTGCGAGTGCTGCCGGGATTACGACAACGGCTGTAATGGGCGCGTTAGGGCTTGCTATCAACACTGTTTTATGGCCGGCAACCCTTATCGTCGGAACCCTTGCTCTCGTTGCGGCTGGCCTTGTTTATCTTGATGAAAAAACAGGGGCGGTAACGTACTCATGGAATTTGATGAAGGACATCTTCACAATTGTTGCGTCTGGAATCATGAACGCTGCCTCAATCCTCTGGAATTACATTGTCCAAGCAATGGATGGTATCAAGACAGCTATAGCTGATATGTTCCCTCCGGGCTTCCTGGAAAGCGTCGGGGGTGTTGTAAATGGTGTTCTCTCTCAGTTTTCGAATATGGGTAGTGGCATCCATGAAAAAGCAGAGGGCATTCGGAGTGACAATAATAATATAGGTACTTCTGCACAGGTAGCTGGTGGACAGGTAACAACCGCAACTGGACAAATGCAGAACGGTTTTGTCAATGCAGGGATGTCGGCTCTTGGGATGGGTACAGACACCCTAACAGCTACCAATCAAATGGTTGGTGGTTTCGGGGCAGCCGGAAGTGCAGCCGTAGGAATGGGAGGGAACATCGCCGGAACAGTGCCGGCTGTTAACTCACTCACTGGTGCATCAGGTTCAGGAACTGCAGCAAATCAAAAGTATGCTGCCTCATTCATAGATGTTTCTAAGCAGGCTAATGCCGCCGCTTCTGCTGCAATTTCAGCCGCGAACAGGATAGGGACAGCAATAAAAACGAATATAAATCAGGTAGGCGAGCTCGAAGCCCTTGCTGGGAAATGGAATACAAGAGCCAGTTTGGGCATCACGTCTTCTGGAGGGAAAGGAACGGGGGAGGGGAATGTCAAGGTCAAAACTCCTGCTAATATGATGACGGCGTCTGAAGTAGCAACCAGAAAAGCGAACAACACCGTGTACAACAACAATGTAAAAATTAACACGGTTAACAATAACGGAAATAAAGTGCAGACAAATAAAACGAAATCGGTGGTTTGATGGTAGAGTATACAGTAGGGCCCTCGGGGTCTGGAGCATCAAGGGTTGTCGACGGCACAAATGACCAGGACGAGATCAATGCTGCTCTACAAGATGCAGCTGCAAACCCTGGAAGCACCGTCTACCTAGAAGGCCCGTTCACATATGATATCTATTCAACTAACTTGAGAATAGGTTCAAATACAAAATTAACAGGTGACTCTACTGCCTGTCTAAAGCTCCATGATAGTGTAGGGTGGGCTACCATGCTTCCAATAATTGGCCAGATAGGAGGCTCCGGAACTGCAACCCATGACATCGAAATTTTCGGTTTCGAAATTGATGCGAACCGATGGAACCAGCCTGAAAGTGAAGGGGACGCCTACCATAACTGCATAGGCATTACCGGGACAGTTGCGAATCCAGCGAGAAACATTTCAGTTCATGATATGAAACTGCATGACTCCCTCGGTGATGGTCTGAGGGCTACCCACGCTGAAAACGTGAATTATTATAATAATGACGTCGATGTTATGGGGCACGAAGGTGCGTTTTATATCAATGTCGTCGGCGGGGAGATGCGGTATAATGATGTTGTCCAGAAATGTAATTCTGGGTTCCGAACCGACAACTGCCAGAACATCAAGATCCATCATAACACAGTCCACAAATACGCAGGAACGGGGGCAAATGGCAACGGCGCAATCCAGATAGGAAACGAACCACCTAGCTACAACATGCCCAGGCAGACAAACAACATTGAGATCTACGAAAACACCGTCTATGACGGTGCAGGTTCGGGCATCTTGCTAATGGATGCGGACGGGTCGTCCGGAACAACCCCTCAGACGGTCCATATCTACAACAACAAAATTTATACGTGTGGCTGGCTCCGGAGCATAAAATATAATGGTGGTATATCTGTCTGGAAATGGGGCA
>Ga0265294_10010849_pt1 | contig 10308 bp, 7 predicted proteins | sample MunlanPumphouse3_FD_192504 | JGI IMG/M metagenome (GOLD analysis project Ga0265294, IMG submission 192504) | Groundwater microbial communities from a municipal landfill in Southern Ontario, Canada - Pumphouse #3 | ecosystem: Environmental > Aquatic > Deep subsurface > Groundwater | place...
TAACTTCATGACTTGTATTGTCCTGATTACGTATAATTAACGTATGATTTTCTTTTTTTTCATGAAGAGAATTATACGTGATAACATAAGGTAAAACAACAGTGAGTATTAATAAAAAGAATATGCCTACAACTATAATTAGCAATCTTCTTTGCATTTTAATCCTCTTAATTAAAATCACTCTACTATATTAGGACTTACGCAGTTGAACTGAAAACCATAAGCGGAAAAGACTTAACCGTATAAATCAGACTAATGTTGACGAGTCCGCATGTGCCTGATTTTACTCCCCAAGTGCGTAAGTCCTATATATAATTTACATCCAATCTTATAGAGATTTGTACCTCTAACAAAAGTTGTATAATAGCCTAATCATTAAATCAAAGTTACTTTAATTGAGGTTATTACACGAGCTTATCCCAAAACTAATATTTTTCTCAAATCAGTAAGTTTTTAGAACATTTTTCCATGATCAGAAACTCGATTAATTGTTAGAAGTATGAGTCTGAGACGCGATTTTGAGTTTTGGGATAAACTCCATAATTGTTTACTAAGGGTTCTTTGGAATATTTATTGGAATCCTGCAATTGTATTTTTATTCGCCACGATGTACAATATATTGTTATGACTAGAATCTCCATGGTCATTTAAGTTAGAGAATTCGTCTTGCATGTAGTTAGGGAAAATCGAGCCCATGAAAGGAGTCCACATGACGGTGTAATAGTGAGATAAACCACTATCCCAGCTATATGCTTCATCGTGAGTTGCACCAAAATTATGTCCAAGTTCATGCGCTGTAAGAATTATTTTTTGTAAAGAGGTTGCTTGATAACTGTTTATATATCCTGCTGACACCATCTGTCCTACTGCATATGCTTGACCCGAATTACCATTAAATACACGCGCACAACCAATATCGCTGCCGGTCATCTCTTTTCCAGTGAATAAAAAAGCTAAATCACTGTTTGTGCTATCTCTATCATTTGCAGCAATACTAGCGAAATCGGATAGCACTTCACAGGCTTCATCATTAGGAATTGTACTATAATATGTGTATGATTTTATGTTTAAATCTACATTAGCTAGTGAAAATATAGATTCGACACCAGCCAATATATTCTGCATCTCAGCATTAGGATTGGAAAACTCTAAGTCAAATTCTTCATCATAGCACGCCATAATATCCACAACAGGTAAGGAAAGTAACAAGGTTGAAATTTGTGCCGGATCCAACGAAGAAGTGGACAAACCCTCTTGAGCCGCTTTTACATCATCTCCGTCAGTATTATACACCAAAATTTTTCTATCCTTAATAGCATCTGATGAATAAACGACATGAACAATTTTTTCATTGTATGTTATAGGGGTCTGTTCAATAAAATAACTTTTATCGCCAACGTTTATTTGTCCTATAATTACATCATCTGCTACTGTTAATAGAACACTACTATTTTCTTTACCAACAACTGTTCCTTTATATGTAGAAATTTTAGGAGCAGGCATCCTTGATCCATTTTCTGTTATAATTATTGCATCATCACTTACTATATCTATTTCTTGAAGGTCAAGCTGGAATTTTTGTCCTGATATTTTTAGTGTGACCTGACCATCAGGAATATCATTAAGAAAAGCTGTAGTATTTGTAGTAACAGTTTCAAAATTATCTAGTATCTCATTGAATTTAAGAGATGTTTTGTCAAAATCAATATTATTCATAATATCTGAATTTTCATTATTTGTAGCTGCACTTACTGCCGGTATCAACGCTATACCAACCAGCATTGTCAAAAGAAGCATATTTATCATAATTTTGTTTCTACTCATTCGTCTAACTCCTAAGTTATTTTTACCTTAGGAGGCAAGATCAAGCAAGCTTAAATACAGACAAAGCTAACATAATCATTGCCTCTTAGGGCAGATTTTATGGAGTTCAGGTGTACCGGAAATACTTCCAAACTCCATAAACTCATTTTTATTAGTTGTTTTAATGTTTTATGGCCAAATCATCAAACTATCAATCTAATAGTCCTATAAATCTCCAAAAAGCTCGGGTTTTGGTTTGAATATACTCTCAGTTGGATGATTTGGCCACAAATTAGTTATAAAAGTAAGAAAAGTAAGTTTCTAGAATAATAACATTTTATAAGATAACAGGAAATGGCCAGTGGTCTTTCTGCAGGGGACGATGATGATTTCGATGTTAAGGTGCCCTTATTATCACGAGGAATAGTATTATGTTCAGAAAGATGTCTAGCAAATCATTGGCAGAGATATTCTTTGTAATGTTACTGCTCATCACTGTTCTTTATTACATATTCCCTAACAATGATTCTTTTTTTATGCTCTTTAGCAAATTAGTAGGTATTACGTTTTATTCTTTGATGTTATTTGCCATTATAAGTATATGTGTTTCAATAATCAGACTTCCTCTTAAATATTGTAAAATGTAATAATGAAGATATTCCTGCCTTTTTATGAGACTATAAAAAGAGTGGGATCGAAAACAGTGACGTTAAATCCCGGTGTTGCCCTCTCCGATATTTGCAATACCATAATGAGAAGGTTACATAACGAATTCCTGCACAATTTCATGGGGTTCAGTAGCTGTAGAGTGAAATTCCTCGGGCATGCCGTCGGCCTCTTGATCGATGAAACTCCCATAATCGCCACCGGGTTCGAGGAACCCCCTCAGGAAGGAATGGTATTTGCCCTCGAACCCAAAAAGGAATTGAAAAAATCGGTATGGTAGGAATTGAAAACACCTTCATAGTAACTTCTGAAGGCGGAGAATGCATTACCGGGGATAATCCGGGCCTGATTCCTGTATATTGATTATTAAATGTGGATGAAAGCTGATGTTTAGTGAGTTAAGAGAAACCGATTGTGAGGAAGTATAGTTTTTAAGAACAAAATAGGACTGCTTTGATAGTTGCTATCTCCCTTTGCAGCTATCTATTCTTTTTTTAACACAGCAATAAAATTGTCTCATGCCTTATGTTTTAAGCCATTTTAGTAGATCTGTTTCCACAGCAGGGTTTATAATATATTTTGAGAACTTCCATTCTGCTTCGGAAATAATAATATCGTCTTCCCGTAACTTTTTTATATGCCAGTGAGTAGTACTTTTGTCTAAACTCAGCTTTTCTGAGATTTCCTGATTTGTAATCCCGGGATTTTCCAGAATATTAAGGAGTATCTGTTTTCTTGTACCGCCTTTGAGGTGTGCTATTATTGTTTTTTCGTTGTTTGTGAATGCATTGGAATTTTGAAAGGCTCTTGTGAACTTTCTTTCTTTAATTAAGGTCAACTTCTCTTCGATTTTAAGTGTCTTGAGATGATACCTTACGCAACCCCGGGTAATTTTCAGCTCTTTTGATATTTCGGAGGGGGTACATCCCGGCTTCTTCAGTACATAATCGATAATTTTCTTTCTCTTATTACGTTTATTTAGATTTCTCATCTGGCCAAGGATTACCGGAGCCATTTTAAAAACAGAAACAAAAATGGCCAGGTATCCTATTATGTAAGCTATTTTGAATGATAGTGGAAACTCCCAGAAAGTAAGAGTCCTGTCCGCCCCACTCATATCAATAGCATCACCCAATTTTTCTAGCTCTTCTTCAGGTGGGCAGGGACCAACAATATATCCTCCGGTATCTGCACTCACCGTATCTGCGACGGCATTCAGGACAAGAATAAAAAGTAAGATCTTTTTCCACATACTGGCTCATAACTTGATTAACTCAGTTTATAAATTTATATCGTATAATCTTCTGTTCCGGTCACTCTGTACCCATATACTTCATACTTCCAGGTTCCTGCTTCAATTCCATTTGGATTTTGTATATAGAGATGAATCCTGCCGTCAGTTATGCCGTCTGCACTATCATAGTATGTACCTAGCAATGCGCCACTCGGAGTATACACCTTAAGCCGGAGTGAATCAGTCGAATCTCCCCAGTTAAGATCAATGACCAGAAGGGTCAGGCCGCTACTTACACTTTTTTTCATGCAGGTTTGTCTCTCCCTGTCTGATCGTATCATAAATTGTACGAATACCCATTTCCTCGTCAACTGTCCAGGTTTCAGTGTCAATTGCAGGTGTTACGATGTAATTACTTGAGATTTCTGCTTTATCTATATTCTCAGTTGTTGCTGTTGCAGTGGAAAATAAAAAAAGCAAAGTTGTCAACATAATCAAAAATATCTTTCTCGACATTATTAGCTCTCCTTTTAACACTTGTCAAGACAGTTTACTTAAATTTTATGGCCAAATCATCCAACTATCAATCTAATTCCTCTATAAATCTTAAAACAGCTCGATTTGGATTTGAATATACTTTCAGTTGGATGATTTGGCCATAAAGTAGTTATAAAAGTGAGTTCATGGAAAAAATGAACATCCAAAAAGATGTTTGGCGGAGCTCAAATTCTCTCTGGTAAAGTCTATTTGAACTCCACGTTGCCCGGAGGCATGAGTTAGTGTTAGCTTTGTGAATATTTAAGGCTTGCTTGATTCTGCCTCCTGGGAAATGAACAGGAGACAAACTATGACGATAAAGTATGAATTTAGATTAGGTGTATTACTTGCAGGATTGCTACTATTGAGTGTTGTATGCATTCTACCTGCATCTGCATCTATTGATGATAAAATAATCGAAAAGAATTATGTCTCAATAAAAGAGGCAGAAATGCATGCCAAAACCGCTCTCTACGATTTCTTATTGATTGGTGCTCCAGGCTCCAACCCTACGGATTGGACAAATGCAACAGTAAACTCAGATCCTCTTATAATATACGATACGAATGGGAAAAAACTTTTTTATCAGTTTACGGTTGAAAGTAATGGGATAAATATAGGGGCAATAAAAGTTGCAGCAAGTAAAGTGCTTGGAGATCCCATCCGGACAATAGAGTTCTATTCTGAAGACTGGGATATGAAAAAAGAAGTTGAAAATACAAAAAAATTAATCGCAAAAGATCATAAAAATGTAAATGTTACCTCCTCAAAAGTTGTATGCTATAGCTATCCTAAAATAGGAATAATGGTAGATATGCAGGAATCTGAGTCCAAAGAAGAAAAAAATAAATTGTTTGACTTCTCTGGTTCTGAAATTGTTGACAAGAGCGTAAATGATACCAACTCCTCTGAAGTTGCTGATGCATGGTCGTTATATGCGGAAATACCTGAGAAAGAAATAGAGGAACGATTAGTAGCTTGGGATGAATATGACGAACGTGCAACGAAAATTGCAGATAATAATTTTAAAGGAGACGAAGTTCAGCTAAAAATTGTTGGAGTCCAAAAAACGCTTCCTTTCACTCGTTATGCGCAACAAAATTACTATTATTGTGCACCAGCTACAGGAAAGATGATTGCGAATTTCTATGAAGTCACTCATACTCAGACATACATTGCTGGTATAATGCTTGTAGTAATGGGTCTAGGAACTAGTGTTACTGATCAACTCGAATATTATGAAGACAGTGATGGGTTAGACAAAGATGGTTCATACATCGATTATAGCCCAACATGGACTGAAGCTAAAACAGAAATAGACAATAATAGGCCTTTAGCAACTTTGATTAGCGGTCATGTAAGAGCTTGTGCAGGCTATTGTCAGGGAGCTGATGGAAACTATTACCTGTACATATACGATCCCTGGAGCCTCAATTTTGGAAATGATTATCGGGGAGGTATATATTGGGAAGACTGGGACTCAATTACTCATAGCCATCATATCGTTGTTAAAGACTAAAAATGAAAAAAAGCTTAAAATTGTTTTTTAATTTTACTATATACATATCCTTTTTGGTTTGTGTACTTGATTTGATAATCAATGCACTAAATATCTTATTTATGTAAACAATTACAAGTTCATTAACTATATCATAAAAATATACTCATTACTCCTGATTTCTAGCCTACTTTTAAGTATAATTTCAATATAAATAGCTATGAGGGTATACTTTGAAAAAAATAACTATAATTATTTTTATCTGCTTGCTGGCAGTATCGTTGATTTTCGGGTGTACAGATAATCAAGATAATCTAGCTCAAGGAAAGAATCCTAGAAACATGACAGATGAATCTCCAAACAAAAATACCTTAGATAAAGAGTATGCAGGCAATATAAACTCTCTTCAGCTTGAGAAACAAAGTTCTTTTTCCAAATATTACAGTAAAGAAAATCTGCAGTTTGAAGCAGATGTTTCCCCTTATTCTTTACCTCTACAGGCTTCTGAAATTTCAAATTATTATCATTTTACCCAGAAAATTCCCCTCACCAAAGAAAACAGGAAGTTACTGTACAAAAATGGGTTTGTTGTAATTGAAAATGAAGTTACTAAAAACCAATTTAAAGCGGAGCAGGTAAATGAAACTTACAGGAATCTGAAAGTTACTGATGTTCCTATTTTCATAACGTCGGATTCCCTTCTTCACCTTTATCATATCCAGTTTGATGAGACACTAAAAAGGGTAGAAGCTGAGGAATTTTACGATGATCTCTGGAAACTTGACAATTCTCTCCTTGAAGCTTCTATAGACGATTATGGCAAGTCGATAGAGGACGATGCTTCTGAAGAAGTAACTGAAGCTGCAAGAAGAAATGTTGCCTACTTTGCCGTGGCTTTGAGCCTTCTTGAACCGAAATCTAAGCAGATAGGACAATCAGGGGAAGATTCAGCTATACTCTTCGATCCTCAGGATGCGAAACAATACAGTATCGAAGTTCCTGCATTTGTAAAAGATGATGTCGAAGCCGAACTCGCTTTGATAGAAGCCCAAAATGAAGCAATGTCTCAGATTTCCAAGTACATCGAAGATTACTCTCAGTATACCCCACGGGGACACTACATGTCCTCTGAGAAACTGAAGAACTATTTTAAGGCAATGATGTGGCACGGTAGAATAGGTATGCTCCTTCAGTCGGATATGATTACTCCAGAAGGATCAACTGCAGAAGACCCAGAAAAGGAAGCTAGAATTCAGACAATACAGGCTCTTTTAATCTCTGATCATTTTGATGGAGACAAAAACCTCCGGGACAGATGGGATAGAATTTATGGTGTGACGGCTTTTTATGTCGGTTTTTCTGACGACCTTGGACCCTATGAATATGCAAAATCTCTGGATACTGTTTTTGGGAGTGATAGAGAAAAAATTAGTTTTGACAACGAAAACCTCACGGCACTTATAACCGAACTGGAAAGACACGAAAGTCCGAAAATCTACGGCGGAACAGGGAAAATAATTCTTGCAGGCTCCGAAACTGATAACAAAACTCTTGACACCACAAAAGGGTTCAGATTTATGGGGCAGCGCTACATTCCAGACTCCTATATTCTTCAGACTCTCAATCCCCCTGCCCTGAATATCATGGACCTTCTCGGTTCTGAAAGAGCTAAAGAACACATGAAAAACCTGGGTATTTCTGAAAATGAAGAATACAAAGAGCGCCACCAATCTCTGGCAAATGAATTTGGAGCTTTTGACGAAGATGATTGGAATAAAAATCTCTACTGGACTCAATTACATGCTCTAAAATCTCTGCTTGTAAATTATCAAGAAGGTTATCCCACCTTCATGCAAACCGAAGCTTGGGAAGATAAACAACTGAATGCGGCTCTTGCTTCCTGGACTGAACTCAGGCATGACACTATCCTCTATGCAAAACAAGCTCGTTTCACAGGAGCTTATACCGAGCCACCAGAAGAAAAACCTGTTCAGGGATACGTAGAACCAGTGCCTGAATTCTATGCAAGGATGCTTGCCCTTACAAAAATGGCACACAAAGGGCTAGCTGAAATGGAAGTACTTGATGAGCAGTCGGATAAAGACTTTACAACTCTTGAAGTCACCCTTGAAAAGCTGCTGGAAATCTCGGTTAAAGAGCTTGAAAACAAAGAGCTGACAGATGAAGAGTACGAGTTCATCAGGAATTTCGGTCAGAATATAGCTCCAATGCTTGAAAACATAGACGAGGATGCCCAGAGCTCTGTTATGGTTGCCGATGTCTATACAGATCAGGAAGGGAGGGTTTTGGAAGAAGGAACCGGAAAACTGGATCTGATAGTAATAGCTTATAAACAACCGAATGGCAGGATCGTACTCGGAGCAGGCCCTGTAATGAGTTATTATGAGTTCTGGCAGCCTTCAGGGGAAAGGTTAACGGATGAAGAATGGGGAGAAATGCTAGAAAATAACCCTCCCGGAAGACCGGAATGGGTCGAGTCTTTTAAGGTGTAAAAGGTGCTATCTTTGATAGCCTAGATTTTTCATCCATTTTTTTCTTTTTAAGGATTTGTTAAACTTGCTACAGAATCTACTTGAGCATAAGAAAGCGATAAAAAAACTAGATTCTGCAAAAATCTTCTGAAACAACTAATATCCATTCAAATTAATGGCCTGACACTTTTTTTGCTTATTTTTTTCAATCTCTTACATCTAATTTAGATAGATATTTTACAAAGCCCGAAAATATCTTTCTTGACATTGTTAGCCCTCTTTTTAACACTTGTCAAGACAGTTTACTTACATTTTATGGCCAAATCATCCAACTGACAATCTAATAGCCCTATAAATCTCCAAAAAACTCGGATTTAGGTTCATCTATACTCTCAGTTGGATGATTTGCCACAGATTAATTATAAGAGTAAATTCATGAAAAAAACGAACATTAAAAAGATGTTTGGCGGAGTTCACTCGATTTTCCAGATCCAATTTGAACCCCACTTTGCCCGGAGGCATGAGTTAGTGTTAGCTTTGTGAATATTTAAGGCTTGCTTGATCCTGCCTCTGGAACAAAATGTGCGAGGTAGAAACATGACAACAAAGAATAAATTTGGAATAAGAATATTGTTTTTGACAATGTTCTTAATAAGCACGGTTTTTGTACCGGTGGCGAGTGCCGAAACATTATCTGAAGGTGCTGATGATATAGAAGTTGCAGAGCTAGGACTAATTACATCAGAGGAGCTAAATTCGATAATCAAACAGATTCCTCCAACAGATCCCCATATCCTGGAAAAAATGAGTGAAAATGAGAGCGCTTTAAGAACGTACGGTAAAGTTCCTGAAATTACAACAGGTACTGAGGTTTATAAATGGTTTAATACTTTGGACTGTATCAGGGTTAACCTGAATGAGAACAAAGAAATGAAGCCGTACTTTTATCCTGCAGGCCCACTTGTAGCATACGGTACACATGCAGACGGTTATTTTTGGATTATTGTCGACGAAAGGTATGATATTAAAAACGAGGATTTTGATGCCATTGTCGATTTAATAAATAAACAAGCAATAAAACTAAACATTAAAGATGTGCCAATTATTTTTTCTACTGGCACTCCAATAAATATTACTTCTGCTTCCATTAATCAAGTTTCAACAAGTTCTGTAGACCCGTACCTTGTTTATCGTCGCCCTATTACAGGAGGGATAGCGCTTACTATAGTTAATGGGGGTTCTGGAGCTGACGGGACTATAGGATTTGCTGCTAAAAGAAATAGTGATAATGCCAATGGATATGTAACTACTGGACATACATCTTGGTTCCAAACGGGCTTACCATCATACCAGCCAATATACGGCTCTGGTAATCAGGCTGGGACGGTTTCAAAAATCGGCGTAAATACTGATGCAGCTTTTATACCATATAGTAATGTTACGGCTCGAATACATACTGGTGGAGGGAATTTTGTGAACGTAGCCGGTTACTATTCGGGTGGAATTTCAGGCATGACTCTTACAAAATCTGGAAGAGCAAGTGGATCTGTGACAGGACAATACATCGGAGTTTTGACAGGTCAGACCATTGGTGGGCACTACATGGATAAAATAGAGTTAATGACTACAACATGCACAAGTGGAGATAGCGGCGGACCTGTATATGCTTATTATAATGGGAATTATAAGATCGTTGGAATAATATGTGGATGGACGACAGTAAATCAATCTATACCAGCCACTGTTTATATTCCATGCGGGGAAGTAACGTCTAAGCTCGGTGTAACTCCTCTTACAGCATAAATTTAAGACGTAAATATTTGCGTCTTTTTCATTTTTAGAGAATTTCCGCGAGGAAAAATCGGCAAATAAGTACGTTTGTGCACGTCTGCGGAGTTTGGATAGAAGAATATCAATCGGATCTCAGAAACTGAGTTTAGAGTAAGTGCCCGCAACGAAATAACCTATGCAACTTATTATTTATTGTAACTTTGATTGGCGACCCTGATCGTGAAAATCAAGATGTCCAATCTAATGTCTGCAGAGGTAATTCTGTGACGGGGCCTAAGTATAAATGA
>Ga0265294_10010850_pt1 | contig 10308 bp, 8 predicted proteins | sample MunlanPumphouse3_FD_192504 | JGI IMG/M metagenome (GOLD analysis project Ga0265294, IMG submission 192504) | Groundwater microbial communities from a municipal landfill in Southern Ontario, Canada - Pumphouse #3 | ecosystem: Environmental > Aquatic > Deep subsurface > Groundwater | place...
TGCCGCTGCCATATCGTTTTTACCGGAAGCTCCACCTGAGTTAATCAGTGGAATACGTCCTGCATATTGATTTAAAAGCTGATAACGGGTTAAATCTATAGGATTATCAGAACTTAATTTAGAATACATCAACTTATCATATTTCCCGAATTTATTACCATCTTTATTCATTGCCAGGTAACCACCATTATTCTCAGGAAGTTTTTGTTTAATAATATCTGCTTCAATTGTAACGCCAAGATGATTTGCCTGTCCAGTTAAATCTGCAGAAGCATGATAATCTTTATCTTTTTTGAAATCACTGTTACGCAGATAACACCAAAGAATAGTAAACATTCCTTTTTCGTGAGCATGAGCAAAAGCTTTACTTACCTCAACAATCTGCCTGTCGGATTCAGATGAACCAAAATAGATAGTCGCACCAACACCGGCAGCTCCCATATTATATGCCTGATCAACAGATGCAAACATAATTTGATCAAAAGTGTTTGGTGATGTCAATAACTCATTATGGTTAAGTTTAACTATAAAAGGAATCTTGTGAGCATATTTTCGGGAAACTAAACCTAAAACACCAAGCGTAGAGGCTATACCATTACACCCTGCAGCCATTGCCAGTTTTACTAAATTCTCGTCATCGAAATATATTGGATTTTTGGCAAAAGATGCTCCTCCGGAATGTTCTACTCCCTGATCAACAGGTAAAATAGAAACATAACCTGTACCCGCTAAATTTCCGGAATTGTATAACCATGAAAGATTACCCAAAACACGATTGTTTCTGTCTGATGGAATAAAAATATTATCAATAAAATTTTTATCAGGAAGAGATAACATTTCTTTACTGATTTTAGGAGTTGAAAAATCAAGCAAATTCTCTTCTTTTCCCAATAACTCCTGAATTTCTTTAATTTTTATCATATTAATATATTTTACTGATTCCTAAATTCTATATACAAACATTTAATGTCTATATTCCTAATTATCATTTCAGGAAGTTACAAAAAAAGAAGATAATATATTGCGAAGAAAGTCGTTTTTTAAATTATGTAACCAGTAACTTTACATGGCTTAATTTATAGCCCCTGATTCTTTTGTTATTTTTTAACATCCTAAAAATACGCATTTTAACTCATTTTTTTCATCATCAATTTCAGGTCTTAACGTAAAGAATAGTTAAAATTCAGTTTTTTTACTACCTTTGTAACAATATGTAAATATCCTAAAAAGATTGAACCATGAGTTTAATTGAAAAATATGAAAATTAAATTCATGTAAAATATTGAAAAAAACACCTCAAATTTATATTCTCCTTCAAAATTAGGATTACTATTTAATAACTTATAGAAAGAAAAACTCTATCAGAATTAGCTTAACATCACAAATTCCATCCCAATCAAAGAACTTAATAAAACAGGCTTTTTTGAAAAATAAAGAGGTTCTTTAATAAAAGTTATATTTCAAAATCGGGAAATTGAAAACGGGAAATAATTTTTAAAAAATAATTTGGGACTATCCCAAATATTATGCTGCTTGTAAAAAGAAAATCGAATCTTAGTTTTCGATCACAATGCAAGAATTCAGGCATTTTGGGATCCTTTTATTACCATACACAAAAGGGTTAAAATAAACCCTTAGAAAAAGAACCTTAATTTTAATAAAAGCAAGCATTTTAGGTGTTCTAATAATACTATATCACAATCTCTATTGGTTTGAAGTTGCGAATTAGTGTTTGGTCATAAATTCTAACAATACTATATCAGAATCTATATCCACAATAATATAGAATAAAACCAACTGTAATATATTACAATACAGCTTAGTTATAAATTAACAACAACAAAAATTTATAGTCCAACATGTTGATATTACTCAATAATAATTTAAAAAATGTTTTATTGAAAACAAACACAACACTGGACTAAAACAAAAAAAATAAAAATATGAAAATAGCTATTATTGGAGCAGGAAACATGGGAGGAGCCATAGCTCGTGGTTTAAGTAAGGGTACTAAATTTGAAGCTAAAGACATAAATGTCAGTGCTAAAACCGACACAACTCTAAATAAAATAAAAAAATTTAATCCTCAAATAAATACATTTAAAAATAATATCGAATGCATAAAAGATGTAGATATTATAGTTTTAGCCGTAAAACCATGGTTTATAGAATCTGTTTCAAAAGAAATACTACCAAACGTTGATTATTCAAAACAACTAATCATATCTGTAGCTGCAGGAGTAAGTTTCAAAAAATTACAAGATGTTTTCATCGAAAGAAATAGTTCTAAGCCTATATTATTTAGAATCATACCTAACACAGCCATAGATGTACTTCAAGGTTTTTCATGCATTGCATCCATCAACTCAGCTAAAGAGCAAGAAGATTTAATTGTTTCCATGTTTAATGAATTAGGTTTGGCATTATACACTACTGAAGACAAAATCAATGCTTTCATGTCTATTTCCTCATGCGGTATTGCTTATGCTTTCAGATATATAAGAGCAGCGATGGAAGGTGGAGTAGAAATAGGACTTTATCCGGAAGCTGCAAAAGAAGCAGTTATGCAAACACTAAAAGGTGCAGTTGCTTTATTAGAAAAGAATGGCACTAACCCTGAAATTGAAGTAGATAAGGTCACTACTCCCGGTGGAAGTACCATCAAAGGATTAAATGAAATGGAGCATAACGGTTTCTCCTCTTCTATAATAAAAGGATTAAAAGCAAGTTTCATTAAATAATCATAACACTAATAGATTTAGGTTTAAATAACATAAATACCACAAGGAAGTTTCGTGATGAGCATTCAAATAAGGATAAATCAGGAAGTAAGCCGATTGAAGCATAGCAATAGCTATGATGATTGAGGATTACTTAGTGTAACGACTGATTTGAAGTTAGTTGGATGCGTAATAGATAATTCCTTGCGGATTTTAAGAATAAATAATATGTCTGATTTTATATATAAAAGAATAGCCGTAAAAATAGGTAGTAATGTACTCTCTACAAGTGAAGGATTCCTGGATTTGACCAGGATGCAATCTCTTGTAAATCAAATTTCCATACTGAAAGATCAAGGCATAGAGGTTGTCTTAATTTCTTCCGGTGCCGTAGCTTCAGGTAAATGCGTTGTTGATGCTAAAACCAAACTCGATTCGGTCAATCAAAGACAAATATATTCTGCAGTAGGTCAAATTATTCTTTTAAATCACTATCTTAATTTATTCAAAAATAACGGCCTGCTTTGCGGACAAATTCTTACTACAAAAGAAGATTTCGGCAGTAGAAAACAATATTTAAGTCAAAAAAACTGTATTGAAGTAATGCTTGCCAATGATATCATTCCCATAATAAATGAGAATGACACAATATCTTTAGATGAATTGATGTTTACTGATAATGACGAACTTTCAGGACTCATAGCCAACATGATAAATGCAGATGCCTTAATCATATTAAGTAATATAAATGGGATATATAACGGCAATCCGGACAACCCCGAAAATCATGTAATAAAAGAAATACAATGCGGGAAAAACATGTCCCAATATATACAGATGAGTAAATCCAGCACAGGCAGAGGTGGAATGAAAAGCAAATACAATACTGCCAGAAAAGTTTCTAATGAAGGTATCACTGTTTATATAGCTAATGGAAATAAAGAAAATATATTAACAGATATTTTAGACAAAAACAAAGAAGTTCTCTCAACTCAATTTTCACCCAAAGAGAAAATTTCTGCCTTAATAGATTAACTAAATTCCACAAGGAAGTTTCGTAATGAGCATTTAAATAACAATAAATCAGAAAATAATCAGTTTAAAGCCTAGCATTAGCTATGTTGATTGATGGTTACTTAGTGTAACGACTGATTTGAAGTTAGTTGGATGCGTAACAGATAATTCCTTACGGATTTTAGTGATTAGATTACCAACAATGAATATATTATTAAAAAAACATATATTTATTGAAATTGTAAAAAAGTTGTGGTAACTTATAGGTAATATTTTGAATAAAATATATTTCTTTGTTATCTACAATCCCCAATGGCTAGTAGACAACTGGATTAGGATTGGTTTTATCAGTCTACCTTTCGGGAAAGACTTATAAAACAGGATTGGTGTAATTGCTTTGCAAACTACACCACCCCGAACCCCGATTATAAAATAATAAAATCTGATTTAACAATATGGACTTAACAGAAACATTTAAAAAGATAAAAAAGTCATCAAGAGATATAAATTTCATTGATGATTCTCAGAAAGCTAAAGTACTACTTGATATAGCAGACTCCATTGAAAATAATTCTGAGTTTATTCTTACTGAAAATAAGAAAGATTTAGACAAAATGGATATCAATAATCCAAAATATGACAGACTTAAACTTACTATTGAACGATTAAAAGATATTGCATCTGATATGCGCAATGTTGCTAAAATGCCATCTCCATTAGGAAAAATATTAGAAGAATACACCAGACCAAATGGCATGAGACTGAAAAAAATCACTGTTGCTTTCGGAGTAATAGGTATTATTTATGAATCACGTCCTAATGTAACCTTTGATGTTTTTTCTCTTTGTTTTAAAGCTGGAAGTGCATGCGTTTTAAAAGGTAGTAAGGATGCTCAATTTTCTAATGAAGCAATAGTATCTCTTATGCATAAAACGCTTGAAAAACATAACATATTAACAGATATATGCACTTTATTACCGGCTGACAGAGAAGCTACTTCTGAACTATTAAAAGCTCAGGGATATGTTGATATTTTAATTCCCCGTGGAAGCGCAGGTTTAATTAATTATGTAAGGAATAATGCAAAAATTCCGGTAATAGAAACCGGAGCCGGTGTATGTCATACCTTTTTCGACAAAGACGGAGATCTGGAAAAAGGAATCAATATCATCAATAATGCAAAAACCAGAAGAGTAAGTGTTTGTAACGCACTTGACTGCCTTGTGATTCATAAAAACAGATTAAGTGATTTGCCAGCTCTTTGTGAAAAGCTTAGCCAAAGCAACGTAATTATTTATGCAGATGATCCTGCTTACAAAGCACTTAAAGGTAATTATCCTGATGAAATGTTAGAGAAAGCTACTCCTGATTGTTTCGGACACGAATGGTTAGATTATAAAATAACTATTAAAACTGCAAACAATTCAAAAGAAGCAATAGACTATATTAGTGATAATACTTCAGGACATAGTGAATGTATTATTTCAAACAATAAACAACTTTGTGATGCATTTGATCAATGTATTGATGCCGCATGTGTTTATAGAAATGTTTCAACTGCTTTTACCGATGGTTCTCAATTCGGACTTGGAGCAGAAATAGGAATAAGTACACAAAAACTTCATGCCCGTGGACCTATGGCACTTAAAGAAATCACTACATATAAATGGTTGATTTCCGGTGACGGACAGATTAGATCATGATCAGTAACTGGTTTCCTCTATTTTCACTTTTCCTCTAAAAGTGCGGTAAACAAAAACAGTATAGGCAATAACCAGCGGTGAACCAACAGCCACCATTGTAAGCATAATCCTAAGGGTTTTTAAAGAAGATGCTGCGTTATATATTGAAAGGCTATACTTATCATCTATTGTCGATAAAAGAAGGGTTGGATAAAAATTAATACCGGCAATAATAAGCAATAAACAAATTGTAAGAGAGGAAAACATAAACGCTGATAAATACTTCTTTTTACCTGTTAGTCTGGGGATATTAGCTATACTTAAAAATGCAGCCAGTGGAATAGAAAATAAAACGGGATTAGATATAAATTCATCTAAAAGTCGTGGAATAAAAATCACTGTATAGAAAGTTGTTATTCCAAAGACCACGATAAATAAAAGGACTGCCCTATTCACAAAAACAGTTAATTTATCATATAAAGCTCCTTCTGTTTTCAGAATCAGATAAATGGCTCCATGGGTCATAAAAAGAAATAGTGTACTTAATCCCACTAAAAGCGGATAAATATTTAAGAACTCAAAGAATCCTTTTCCCTGATATATAAAATTCTCTCCTACCGGAATTCCCTGAAGAACATTTCCCAGTACAACTCCAAGTAAAAACGCTAACATAATATTTGACACACTGTAGCTTATATCCCATGTTTTCAGCCACCATGTCATTTTTTCTTTTCCACGGAATTCAATAGATACCGCCCTGAAAATAACAAATACAAAAAACAGTATAAAAGGAATATACATAGAAGATAATAAAGTAGCATAGACAACAGGGAATCCTGCAAATAAAGAGCCTCCTCCAATAACCAGCCAAACCTCGTTGCCATCCCATACAGGACCTATTGCATTTAGTGCAATACGGCGTTCTTCTTTCTTATCCAAAAAAAGATGCCACGCACCGACGCCAAAATCAAAACCGTCTAATATAGCATATACTATAAATAACGCACCTACCACAAGGAACCACCAGGTTTGTAAATCTAATCCCAGAATTGTATCCATAACTACTTATTGATTAACAGGTTTGTATTTTCACTCTTTAATGAGTTTTCCTGGTTATATTCAAAAGGACCATGCATTATTTTTTTGTTTAAAAGATAAATAAAGAGAACAAACAAAAGAAGGTAAATTGCGGTGAACAAAATCAGAGAAAATAGTATCTGGTTTGATGTTACACTTTTAGAGAAGGCATCAGATGTACGCAATAGCCCGTAAACAACCCAGGGTTGTCTGCCCATTTCTGCCGCATACCATCCAACCTGATTGGAGATCTGTGGAAGAATTACTGAAAACACGAAAATAAGAAGCAACCATTTTTTTCTAAACAAATTACCACGCCACCATAAAAAACAAGAAAATAATGTTAAAAAGATTAATATAACACCAATGATTATCATGATATGATAAAACTGAAAAACTGCATTAACCTGAGAAGGTCTGTCTTTTAATGGAAAGGATTTTAATCCTCTAACCGGTGTATGAAAATTATAATCGATCAAAAAAGAAAGTCCTCCTGGTATTTTGATACCTATAGTTTTTTCATTTTGTTTATCAACATGTCCTACTATATACATATCAGCAGGAGCATAAGATGCAAAATGTCCTTCATATGCAGCAAGCTTTGCGGGCTGTTCTTTTGAAACACCCTCAGCCGACCTTTGCCCTATATAAAACTGTAATAATGAAAAAACCGTTGCAACTACAAGCGCTATTTTAAAAGCCCTTTTAGACATTAAAATATGTCTGTTTTTATAAATATAATAACCATGTACACTAAGTACTATAAAAGCTCCGGCCAATAATGCTCCCAGCCATACATGTAAAATTCTATCTACGCTAGAAGGATTGAAAACCATAGCCCAGAAATCAGTTATTTCAGCCCGTGCATTCATTCCTTTTCCCACAATATGAAATCCTGCAGGAGTTTGTTGCCAGCTATTGGCTACAACAATCCATATAGCCGAAAACATGGAACCCAGAAACACACCAATAGTTGATAACAAATGAACCCATGGTTTTACTTTTTCCCAGCCAAAAAGTAAAACACCTAAGAATGCACTTTCAAGAGCAAAAGCAAAAAGACCTTCGGCAGCCAGAGGACTTCCAAAAACATCACCTACATATCTGGAGTATGTTGCCCAGTTTGTTCCAAATTCAAATTCCATAATAATTCCTGTCGCAACACCAATAACAAAAATAAGGGCAAATATTTTTATCCAAAACTTTGTAAGTGATTCATATTGTTTATTCCCTGTTTTAAGAAATAATCCTTCAAAGAGAACCAACATAAACCCAATGCCAATACTTAATGGCGGAAATATGTAATGAAACCCAATGGTAACGGCAAACTGCATTCTCGCCAGTATTTCTACATCCATGTTCAAATATTTTATTTCAAATTTAATGATCGGAACATTATATAATAAAACATTTTATCATAACTCTGCAAATTATGTAAAAACAATCAAAAGTTTCATAATTTTCAAAATTTCACATGCTCACGAATAATGAGTTATCAAGATAAGGAACATTCTATCTTTTGTATAATTTTTTTTGTAATTTCTTTATCACAATTTTAAAAACTAAATTTTTCTAGTTAATAATATATTAAAGATGAGGCAAATAAAAAAAGTAAAAGCTATTTGCTTTAACCTAACATGTTGTTCTTTTTAATAAACTACAGAACAAGTACAATATTCAACAATAAAAAATTGAGGGGGGGAATAGGTGAATTTCAAAAATTCATCGATAATGATAATGATAATGATACAGGCATATGTCTGGAAGACGATTAAAGTTCTTTGAAATACAGCGTATATTTAAGCAGTTTGAAGAAATCAAGCAAAAAGGTATAAAAATCAGATTAATTCTAACGACTCTTATGGTCATGATATTTTACCGTAGAAAAAACATCCATAGCTATTTTTCCAAACAAAATGGGGAAGAAAAAAGGTAGTGATGGCAGCAAGAATCCATATTATGATTTGCTAGTTAACAAGAATATTAACTGGCGTATAATTGCACATCTATTTTTTGACGTAATTTATGTACAAAGCTTTAAAATATAACAACCTTAATAATAGAAAATTAGAAACTAGGAAAATTGAATTTCCAACCTATTTTATTACTTCTTTTATTAATCTTTTTAGTTCCTTTAAACGCAGGTCAATAAGCATCTTATTATTTTTGTAATACTCATTAATATCATGGATTCCTGATTGGCTTTTTATTTCTTCGCCCAAAATACTTTTAGGAAACTGTTCTGTTACTTTTTCTTTGGCCAATAATGAAGAAAGAAATAATATTGATAAATCCAAATTACGATGAACAGGTAATTCATCGTTATGCGTATCACCGTTTTTGTATGTATGTTGTAATATTTTTAACGAAATTTGTTGATTATCATACAATGATTTGCCAATTGATATTGATTTTGCATCTGATCCATCCGGATAAAAAGTAGAATCCATCCAGTCATAATTATTTACAGAAATAATTGGCTGGTAAGATTTTTTTTTAGGGGATTTCATATTCTTTTTTTAGTAATAATTTTTTAACAGACTACTTTGGTATATTAAAACAGACTATTTTAAACTAATTTATTATTAGCTAAGATACGAAATATCCTATAAAATTAATACTTTCCTAACTGTTTTTTGATGGTTATAATATCACCCACCGAAAGTTAATTTAAATTTTGAGAATAATTAGAAAGAATTGTTGGATACACTGTTGCAAGAAGAAAGCAACAATTACATCAATTATAACCTGAAATTATACTAAATATTACATTCTAGCCTTATTAAATATAAAAAATTACTTTTGCAAAGTTGAATGACAATAATTATATTCAAAATACAGCCAGGTATAAAAACACTTAAAAAATCTTTTTATAAAATTATAAAACTGACTGTTTATAAATTAAATTAGTAATCGAATAAAATAAAAAATGGATAATACAGATAAATTAAATGTAGAGCCAATAGGTAAGTTATTACTTAAATTTGCAATACCTGCTATAATAGCAATGACCGCTACGTCACTATATAATATAGTGGATAGCATATTCATAGGACAAGGTGTAGGTCCTATGGCTATATCCGGTCTGGCTATTACTTTCCCTTTCATGAACCTAACAGCAGCCTTTGGCGCGTTAGTCGGAGCAGGCGCAGCAACTTTAATTTCAATAAGACTGGGACAGGGTGAAAAAGAGCAGATAAAAAAGATTTTTAACAATATGATTTTGCTTAATCTAACCCTTGGCATAGGTATAGCAGTGATAAGTCTTATTTTTATTAATCCCATTTTAACTTTTTTTGGAGCCAGTGAGAATACTATTGGTTATGCCAGAGAATATATGATTGTGATATTAATAGGAAATGTAGTAACTCATTTATATTTTGGAATAAATACAGTATTAAGATCATTAGGATATCCCAATAAGTCTATGCAGGCAACTATACAGACTGTTATTATAAATGTAGTACTTGATGCCTTATTTATTTTTGTATTTCATATGGGAATTCGGGGAGCAGCTATTGCAACCGTATGTTCACAGATAATAGCCCTGATATGGCAAATACTTCAGATCAAAAAAATGAATGAAATAATTCATTTAGATGTTAGAAACAGCAGATTTGAAAAAGAAATAGTAAAAAATATCATAAATATTGGTATGCCCCAATTTATTTTGAATGCGGCAGCCTGTTTTGTTGCAATTTTAATAAATAAGGGTTTAATGCATTACGGTGGCGATTTTGCCGTAGGAGCTTATGGTATTCAAAACAGAGTTGTCTTTTTGTTCCTTATGATTTCAATGGGATTATGTCAGGGAA
>Ga0265294_10010851_pt1 | contig 10308 bp, 7 predicted proteins | sample MunlanPumphouse3_FD_192504 | JGI IMG/M metagenome (GOLD analysis project Ga0265294, IMG submission 192504) | Groundwater microbial communities from a municipal landfill in Southern Ontario, Canada - Pumphouse #3 | ecosystem: Environmental > Aquatic > Deep subsurface > Groundwater | place...
AAGGCCGGAAACCTGAACAACGGCCTCGCCGTGACTTCCGGTGAACTTTTCGCGATTTTTGACGCCGATTTTATTCCGGCCAGGAATTTTTTGCGGCGCACAGTCGGTTTTTTTACTTTCAATAAAGATATCGGCATTGTCCAGACCCCGCAGCATTTCTTCAATAAAGATCCTATTCAGTCCAACCTTTATCTTGAAAAAGTATGGCCGGACGAACAACGTTTATTCTTTTCGACCATGGCGCCCTGCCGTGACGGCTGGGACGCCGCTTTCTGTTGCGGGTCGTGCTCAATTATCAGGCGCGAAGCCGTAGAAAAAGCCGGCGGCATTCCCACTTCCTCGATTACCGAGGATTTGCTTACTACGCTCTGCTTGCTGAAGATCGGCTACAGAACGGTTTACCTCAATGAAAAACTGAGCCAGGGGATGGCCGCGAATTCCGTGGCCGGTTATTTCATTCAGCGGGGGCGCTGGTGCCGCGGAGGTATCCAGTGTTTTTTCGTCCCGGAAGGACCTTTGCGCGCCCAGGGACTGACTGTTTTGCAGCGGATACTTTTTACCCCTTACGGTTGGATAATGCAACCCATAACCCGGATGGTGTTACTGTTGACTCCGCTGCTTTATCTCTGGTTTGAGCTGTTGCCGCTGCATTTTACAACTACCGTTGATCTGCTTTACCACCAGTTCCCGATGTTCCTGGCTTTTGCGCTGTCCATGCAATGGCTTGCCAAAAGAAGATATATCCCGATAGTTTCCACATCTGTCGGGGTTTTTACTATGTTCAGGCTGCTTCCGGTGGTTATATCCAGCCTGATAAAACCTTTCGGGGAACCGTTCAGGGTTACTCCCAAAGGCGCGGCCGCCGCCAGGATTGACTGGGGAATATTGATTACAACTTCATTACTGTTTGCCGCGACCGTGGCGGGGATAGTTATCAATCTGGTTCCGGAGCACCAGGTAATCACTAAAATACAGTTTTTCCCTTACGCGCTTTTCTGGAGTTCCATCAATATAGTTATGCTTTTGATCTGTATGCTTATCTGTTTTGACGCGCCGCGCAAGCGCGCCGAAGAACGCTTCATTGTAAACGAGGCAAGCGTTTTCAACGGGCAGAAGGTGATTATCGAGGATATTTCCGTTTCCGGCTGCAAGGTCAGGCATTCCAGCGGAAAACGGATCGTTGAATGGGGGACGGTCATAAAGCTCAAGGTACCCGGCGTGGAGGGAGAATTGGAGGCGGAGGTGAAAAATTCCAACGCCACCCACTTCATGGGGCAGTTCCTGAATATGAAAAGAAAACAGCGGGAAGCGCTTATCGTAAAATTGTTCACGGGAGGCTATGACAATGAAATCCATGAGGCGGCGTTCTGGCATAAAGTCATAGGTTCTTTAATGCGCCGCGCTCTGGGCAAGGAAATGGAATAAACATAAAGTCGGAATTATATTTATACTGTATTAATCTGAAAATTTAACATCTATACTGCAACCGAGTAGGCCGGCTTTCGATGAAAGCGGCAAAGAGCAACATTATACGGCCTGTCAACGTTTATGCCGCCGGTCTCATCGAGACGCGGCGCTACTTGGAGCCGCAGTCAAGTTCAAGACAAAAGTTTAAAATCCAACCTAAAACAGTATATATAACCAGGGAGGAAACACGATGAACGAATATAAGTTATTAATAGAAATACTCCAGGATTGCCTCTGGCTGGACAGAAAAGCCTGCACTACCTATAACAAGTTCGCTGAACACACTCAAAATGAGGAATTAAAGAGAGAGTGGCTGAAACGGGCCGAAGAAGAAAAAGAACACATCCTTTTTTGGAAGAAAGCCCTTGAATTAGGGGAACAAAAACATTTACCTTTAATTTTCAAAGACTTGACCGAAATAAAGAAAAAAGTGGGTAACGTCCGTGAAACTACGGAAAAAATAATGTCAAAGTTTACAAAATACGATGTTTATTCTGAACAGTTGACGCTTGCCTTTATGCTTGAAACCTGCATGCTGCATCCGACTTTTATGACAATGTTCTATGATTACCGCTTCATAAATGAAACGATCAGCGAAAGTTACGAAAAACATATAGTGTCATTTATTGAAATGATAAAAAAATTCAATGAAGACATGAATATGCTGTATGTCAGTCTTTTTTGTGAAAACCTCTATGATCTTTACCAGGTGACGATGAATTATCTTTATAACTCCCTGCGTGATACCTTGACGGGCCTTTACAACCGGCGCGGATTCATTAACCACGCAAACCCCGCGCTTTGCATGGCGGAAAAAGACAAATTTACGGTCGGGATCATAATTATAGACTTTGACGACTTTAAACAAATTAATGACAGTTGGGGCCATCCTTCAGGAGATGTCGCCTTGCGGACTGAAGCCGCGATAATCAACTCCTGCGTCCGCGAATCAGACGTCGTCGGACGCTACGGCGGAGATGAATTTATTATTTTTACGGAAACCGACACGCTTGAACAGCTCGGAAATATTTGTGAAAGAATACGGAAAAAAACTGAAGAAAAATCTAAAGCGCTTGCCGGGTTTCCCTTTACGATTTCCCTTGGGGCGGCTATAGGAAAGATTTTCTGCCCTCAGGAAAAATACCTGGCTGAACTTATCAATAGCGCTGACCGGAAACTGTATGAAGCTAAAAATAAAGGGAAAAACAGATGGTCCATTTAGCGTTGAACCAGTTTGATAGAAAAAATTTTATCCGGCCGATTGTTTATTCAACGGTCATTATAGCTTGCATATTTATTGCGGCAGGGACAGCGCTCTATCATGTCAATTTAACGGAATTCCGTACCCAGACAAGAAAACAGCAGGAAATCGAAGCTGTGGGGCTCAAGCTTCTTATCGATAAGAATATAATAAATATGAAAAATGACATATCCATTTTTTCTGAACTGAAAATTGTTAAAAGCTTTCTCATAAATCCGGCGGCTGATAAATCCATTCTGTATGATTCCGTAAAAAACGTCGTTGAAAGAAGCCGGTATTTTTATCAGTTTAGAATTTTAAATCTTTCCGGATATGAGATATTCAGGGTTAATTATCTTAACGGCAAGGCTTTTTGGGTTCCAGACGGACAGCTTCAGGACAAAAGCAAAAGATATTATTACCGGGAAGCCTTGGCACTTGAGAAAGACCAGATAATGGTTTCCGACTACGACTACAATATAGAAATGGGAAAACTTGAAAAGCCCATTAATCCCACCTTCAGGATTATGACGCCGATATATGTAAACAACAGGAAAAAAGCTTATCTGATAATTAATTTCAATACTAACCAGTTGAAGGAGGAAGTGGAGCTGTTAAACCGGCTGACCCGATTTAATATATATATTATTAATAAGCAGCGGCAGTTTCTGTGCTATAAATCCTTTAATGTCGAGCTTGAGCGTATTTCCGAGGGCGCTGACGCGCAGTTTGTTAATGAGCTTTTCTCAACGAAGGATTTTTTCAGCATTTCAAATTCATATTTCTTTAAAATAAAAATTCCTCTCAATAAGGCGGAGTTCAATGAAAACGGCAACTTTATATATTTGGCGGTTGAACTTCCTGCCGACAGATTTCTGGCGTATAAAGAAATTCTTTTTCGGAAAATTCTGTTTTACGTATTGCTGTTGTTTGTTGTTACGTTGGCGGTTGTTTACGTGCTTTTGTTCCTTTCCGTACTGACGAACAAAAGAGCGGTTCAGCTTCGCAAAGCCATGAAGTTGCTGGAACTTTCCGGAGACGGCGTCGCGGTTACTGACGGGAAAGGGGATATTGAATATGTAAATCCGGCTTTTGAGAAGATGTACAAGTGTTCGCTAAAAGAAACCGCGGGGCTTAATATAGCAAATTTCAATTCAAGTTTTTACGGTGAAGATTTTTATACGGCGATGCAGGCGAGAGTGGACAATACGGGAAAATGGGAAGGGGATATTGTCTATATGTCGGGCGAAAACACCCGGCAGGTAAAACATTTGACGATAGAGAAACTGCCTGATCCCCAAACCGGACAAGTGATGTACTTCAGGGTTTATAAGGATATTACCAGGCTCAGGGATTCCGATAAACAGATTAAGAGGCTGAATTCCCTGGACTACCTTACCGGATTGCCTAATAAACGGATGCTTTTGACCCGGATCAGTGAAAAGATAAAAAAGTTTTCCGCAAGGGGCGGGAAGTTCGCGGTATCCTCAATTTCAATTTACAATTTTAAACAGATCAATGATTCTTACGGTTTTGATATCGGAGACAAAACCATATTGCTTTTTGCGGAAAGGATAAAAGGTAAAATCAGAAATACCGATATTTTGGGACGCCTGGGGGACAATCATTTCCTGTTGGTTTCAAACAGCAGTCCGCCGGAGTCCCTGAAACACTATATTGCGGATATTTTCAGGATCTGTACAGCAAGTCCGTTTATGATTAATGAATGGGAAATTTATTTATCAATAAATGTCGGCATATCAATTTATCCCGATAACGGAGCTGACGGGGAAGAGCTTATAAAAACCGCAAGCCTTGCCAGGGGAGACAAATTGCCGGACGATAGATTGGCGGTAAACTTTTATCTTGATAAAATGTTGTTAAAGGCGAAGGAAAAAAGCAATATGCTTTCTTTGCTGGAAAAAGCGATCCAGAGAAAAGAATTATACTTGGAATTTCAGCCTAAAGTGGATTCCCGAAACGGAGAGCTGGTTGGCGCTGAGGCCCTTACCCGGTGGAATAACGAAAAACTTGGTAAAGTTTTGCCTTGCGACTTCATTCCGTTGGCGGTGGACAACGGCTTGATAAGCAAAATAAGTTATTGGGTGATCAGGGAGCTTTGTTCTCAACTGAAAACATGGCGGGAAAGGGGGCTGGAGATAAAACCGGTTTCGTTTAATTTGTCAATTTATGATTTGGAGAGGGAAGATTTCCCTTCCTACCTGTTTGCCTGTGTTGACGAGTGCGGGGTGGAGAGCGGGGATATTCAAATTGAACTGACCGAGCGGGTTTTGGCGAAGAATAAGAATAAGGTCATTGAAAAAATAACCCAACTTAAAAAACGGGGCTTCAAAGTCTTGATAGATGATTTCGGGACGGGTTATTCTTCGCTTGAGTATCTCAAGGAATTTAAAATGGATACGCTGAAAGTAGACCGCGCTTTTATTAAAGATTATCCTGAAAAAAGTAAAGGGGAAATAGTAAAGACGATCTGTGAACTTGCCGAGTCTCTCGGTATAGAGGTTGTTTGTGAAGGGGTGGAAAACAAAAGTCAGGTTGATTTTTTGGCTTCAATAGGCTGTCGCATTATCCAGGGGTTTTATTACAGTCCGCCCGTGAGTCCCGAAGTTTTTGCGGATATGCTTATTGAAGGCAAGGTAAAGGGAAGGGAAGTATAAGTTTACCGGGAAACTTCAAACCCCTCAAGTAAATCGAATATGCAGATACAGTTGTAATTTTCGATCTCGATTATCAGTTGTCGCGCCGCTCTACGTCAATCAATACGGTTTCGCAGCGTTTAAGCATAAGTTATTGTCCTGTATCTATTGGCCTTTTGGTGTAATCCCTTTTTTTACTTTTGTTTGCGGATAAAATAACGAAGAAAAACTTTCTTTCAAGCCGATTTCAGGGTATATCAAGAAAAAATCCCGCCGTGTTTAACCGGAGGGATTTTACCTGTACAATATAAAACGGGAAGTTTAGACCCCCAGGTCGATCATGGCGTCGGCAACCTTGCGGAAACCGGCGATGTTGGCGCCGAGAACATAATTGTCCCTGGCTCCGAATTCTTCCGCCGCGTTTCTGCTTGCGGTATGAATATTGCGCATAATATTACGGAGTTTGCCGTCAACTTCGCCTGCTTCCCAGCCTACCCGCATGGCGTTTTGACTCATTTCAAGGCCGGAAGTGGCGACTCCGCCGGCGTTGGCCGCTTTGCCCGGACCGAAAAGTACATTGTTGGCCAGCAGGTATTCGACCGCTTCCGGAGTCGTCGGCATGTTTGCGCCTTCGGAAACGCATATGCAGCCGCCCTTTACCAGGGCTTCGGCGTCTTTCAGGTCAAGTTCGTTCTGGGTGGCGCTTGGTAAAGCGACATCCGTTTTTGTCAGTCGCCATGGCCTCTGGTTTTCGAAATAGGCGATGTCGCTGAATTTTTCCGCGGCTTCGCTGATGCGTCCGCGGCGAATATTTTTCAGGTCCATGATAAACTCAAGTTTTTCATGGGCCAGGCCTTCTTCGCAGAGTATGGAGCCGCCGGAGTCGGACATGGTGATAACTTTGCCGCCTTCATTTATAATTTTTTCGGCGGTATACTGGGCGACATTGCCTGAACCTGAGATCATAACCCGGCGGTTGTCAAAATCCGTCCGGCGGGTTTTCAGCATTTCAACCGCGAAATAAACATTGCCGTAGCCGGTGGCTTCCGGCCGGATCAGGCTGCCGCCGAAATTAAGGTTTTTGCCGGTAAGGACGCTTTGGTGGGCGTTGACAATTTTTTTATACATTCCGAAAAGATAACCGATTTCCCGTCCGCCGACCCCGATATCCCCGGCCGGAACGTCGGTGTCCGGGCCGATATGCGTTTGCAGTTCCCGCATGAAATTCTGGCAAAAACGCATGATTTCAAGATCACTTTTGCCCTTGGGGTCGAAATTGCTTCCGCCCTTGCCGCCGCCCATTGGAAGGGTGGTCAGGCTGTTTTTGAATATCTGTTCGAAACCCAGGAATTTGAGAATGCTTAAATTTACGGAAGGATGAAAACGCAGGCCGCCTTTATAGGGGCCGATAGCGCTGTTAAACTGGACCCGATAGCCCCGGTTTACCTGGATGTCCCCGTTATCATCAACCCACGGCACCTGGAAAATGATGATCCGTTCCGGGACTGTTATCCGTTCCAGAATGCGGTATTTCTCATATTTGTCATTGCGGTCAAGCAATGGACTCAGGGAATCAAAAACTTCAAAGACGCTTTGTAAAAACTCTTTCTGCCATGGCAGTTCCCGGCATAATTCATCATAAACCCGTTGCGCATAATTGTTCATTTGCGATCACCTTTCTCTCTTTTTTTGTTTTTGGCAATAAAATGCCGTTCGTTGCGACATTTGTTGCCGATTATTTACTGCTTTTAATATATGTCTCTACTGAAAAAAGCAAGTATTTAATTTGAAAATGTTTTAAAATAAAAATGTGATTGGCATAATTGCCGAAAAGTAGAATATTGATTTTATTAATTAAGCTTGACTTTATATATTCATGGGGTATTTTTGCCATTGGTGTTTTCGTGATTTTTTAATTTTACCAAAACCTAATTTGGAAGATTTGAGATTATGGCTTTATCTGACAAAACCGAAAGAAAAAAGCTGGCGATACTTGAGGTGCTTAAGAATTCAACCGCGCCTTTAAGCGGGCGCCGGATTACGGATTCCCTGAACGTTTCCGGTTATGATATAAGCGAGCGTACCGTCAGGCTCTATCTTCAGCAGCTTGACGATGCCGGGCTGACCAGGCCCGACGGCAAGCGCGGCCGGACGCTTACCGATGAAGGCAAGCTTGAACTGGGCAGTTCCAAGATACTTGAGCGGGTAGGTTACATGTCAGCTAAAATCGACCAGATGACTTACCGGATGAATTTCGACCTTTCGCTCCGCACCGGAACGGTTGTGGTCAATACTACTCTGGTTGACCTGAAGGTGCTGCTGGAAAAGATCGACCTGATCAAACGGGTTTTTTCCATGGGATACGCCATGGGCTATCTGGTTGCGGTTTTAAAGCCGGGTGAAAAAATTGAAAACATGACCATTCCGGAAGGGAAGGTCGGTCTCTGTACGGTGTGTTCGATAACCCTCAACGGGGTTTTGCTTAAGCACGGAGTTCCCGTACGTTCCCTGTTTTGCGGCCTGATGGAACTGCGTGAACACAAGCCAGTCAGGTTGGCGGAGATAATCAATTATGACGGGACCAGCCTTGACCCGCTGGAGCTTTTTATTCGCGGCGGCAGAACTAATTACACAGGCGCTATTTCAACAGGGAACGGCTATATAGGAATAGGTTTCCGGGAATTTCCGGCGGAAAGTTACGATTCAGTGGTCAATCTTGCCGAAAAACTCAAACTGATCGGTCTTGGCGGGTTTATGGAGATCGGTCGTTCCGGGCAGGCTCTGTTTAATATTCCGGTGCCGGAAGGCTGTATTGGGGCGGTAGTGGTCGGGGGACTCAATCCGGTAGCGATCCTTGAAGAAGGCGGAATCAGGGTTGAAGCCAGGGCGCTTTCCGGTTTGCTTCCATTCGACAAGCTGCTCCATTACGAAGAGCTTGACCTGGCGCTCAAGAAAATCCGGTAAGGGGACTATGGCGGCTGGCTTATAATTTGCTGCTTGAACATGGTTATTGTGCTGAACGAATTGGAACCGGGGTTCTGTGTCAATGCTCTCTGTCTGTTCTACTCATCGTGGCAAACGGATAGAGCCCGGCTGTTTCGGTTTAAGAACAGTGATAACTTTTTAATTTTTCAATGGAAACCTTCCAGAAATTACGGGCAAACTCATCAGAAAACGCTGCTATATGCGGAGTAATGATCACATTGTCGAGTTTCAGCAACGGATTGTCTGCGTCAGGTGGTTCCGGATCGGTGACGTCCAGCGCGGCGCCCGCTATCCAATGTTCCCGCAAGGCTGTAATCAACGCCTGTTCATCAATTACGCCGCCTCTCGATGTGTTTATCAGGAATGCACTGTTCTTCATCAGTTTGAACTGTTCTTCGCCAAACAAGCGATTAGTTTCCCGCGTTAACGGGCAATGCAGCGAAATAAAATCGGAATCAGTCAGCAGCCGTTCAAAACTTACGGCTTGTAAACCATATTCTTCAATCAATTCTTCGGCATAAGGATCAAATACCAGAAAATTCAGGTCAAAGCCTTTCAGCATTTTCACCACATGCCGCGCAATAAGTCCGAAGCCGACCAGTCCCAGGGTTTGTCCGTATACATGCCATTTCGCCCAGGTTTCTTCAGACAGCCAAATGTTCTGCCTGACGGCTTTGTCGTGTTGCGGAATCTGTCTGGCCAGTGCGAAAAGCAACGCGACCGTATGTTCCGCGACAGTTGGAGCTATCGCTTCCGGGGTGTTAAGGACTTTTATGTCTGATTTTTTAGCAGCCTCGACCGGGATATCGTCAAGACCGCTGCCGCTGCGCATTATCGCTTTGCAGTTCTTAAGTTCGGGTAGAATTTCAGCGGTGATGACTTCGTTACGTCCGCGGGTCCAGATAAGTTCCGCGCCCGCCGCATATTTCAGCAGTTCATCGGTATTTTTACATTTTTTTGCAACCAGCTCTATTCCGGCTGCTGCAATTTCATCCCGCACCCAGTCCGGCAGGTTTTCCGCATTGTCAGAAACTATCACGACTTTAAGGGAAGACATTGGTTTTACCTCATTAATAAGCGCTTGACTTGTCGTTTTAGGAACGACATGATTGTAAAATTGCTCTGGAACTGTTGGCAATATGTCCGCAATCGCTGCCCAATGCCGCCCAGTGCATGCCGCGCCGTTTACACTGTTCCAGAGTCCCGCCGGCGGTTCCCAGCATTAAACCGGCGGCAAGCGTTTTCCGGCAAACTTCATCAACAACCCGGCAGACTTCAGGATCATCCAACTGGTTCAGTTTACCCAGCGAACCGGAAAGGTCGCAAGGTCCGACGCAAATACTGTCTATTCCCGGCACCTTCAAAATGGCGTCCAGATTCCTGACGGCTTTAATATGTTCAATCTGGATAATAACCATCGGCTCTTTTTCCGATGCTTTAAGGTATTCGTCGAACGGCTGTTCACCGTAACGGGACGCACGCCGGACGCCGCACCCTCGAATGCCCGCAGGAGGATATCGGCAAGCCGCAACCGCGGCTTCCGCTTCCTCCGGGGTGTTGACCATGGGAATAATGACGCCTGCCGGGGCCAGGTCCAACACTGGTTTTATGACCCAGTGCTGATTCCAGGGAACCCTGACAAACGGCGCACACGCTGTTCCGCGTACCGCCATAATATGTCCCAGTACGGTTTCAATATTGAGTGCCGCATGTTCCGTATCGATCCAGGTGAAATCATATCCAACGTCCCCGGCCAGTTCGCTTACCGTCGGGTCTGACAGGGTAATTATCATGCCCTGGCAAAGTTTTTCTGATGCTCTGGTTTTGAAATCCTTAAGATTATTAATGCTCATTCGTTTTTTCCTTGTTGTATTTGAGTTTCGGCGAAATTTTTAATTTTCGTATCTGATATTTCATGTTTACGGCAGCGTTCCATGATCTCCATCACCTCCATAGTGT
>Ga0265294_10010852_pt1 | contig 10307 bp, 11 predicted proteins | sample MunlanPumphouse3_FD_192504 | JGI IMG/M metagenome (GOLD analysis project Ga0265294, IMG submission 192504) | Groundwater microbial communities from a municipal landfill in Southern Ontario, Canada - Pumphouse #3 | ecosystem: Environmental > Aquatic > Deep subsurface > Groundwater | place...
CTGCCCCTACAAAATAAGTAAATGCTGCATTGCGTAATACGGTAGCTACCATCTTTATTTCTTCTTTGTCTGCAATTTTTAATTTTTTCAATGTTTCCAGGGCTCTTTTGCTGGCATTTATTTCCACCGGCAGTGAAATTAGAGCAAATAATGACATACCAAATAATAAAAATACGCCAAGGTAGATGAATATTGAATTTCGAAAGAAAATCCCCCAGATAAACACTAAAGGGCTGAACTGTCCAAGCAATGCCAAATTTTTTGCCATCTTGTTTCGCAAAACCATAAATCTGCAACCCTGTTTATCCTGAAGGGCATGTTCTACTTCATGGGCTACAATACCCATTGAAGTAATCGATTTATTTCTGGCAACTTCTCCGGAAATGTGCAAAGTCTTGTCCTGTGGATTGTAATAATTCACCATCACTCTTTTACTTTCTAAAACTGGAATGTTTATTTCATGATGTGATAAAAGAGTTTGAGTAATTTCCGTACCTGTTATACCTTTTTTATTAGTTACATTAAGATATTTATAAAAACTCTGCTGTACTCTCCATTGGGCAAACCATCCAACAAAGACAGGTATCAATAATAATAAATAAATTGAATTAAATGTTAACATCTATATTGCTTCCTTTTCTTAAATTATATCTGGATTTCTAAAGATTATTCCCTTTATTCATATTCAGAATATTTGGGTAATTCAGAAATATTTTATTAGAGTAATTATGTTAAGGATATCAAGTATTCAAATATCTCTTATAGAAAAAGTTAGCAATAACTGCTGCAATCATAATTATGAAGAGTCCGTACAGTATTGGGCTGCTTAAATTGCTCCCCATTCGTAACCCATGTATCGCCCCAAAGATAAAAGCAAAATAAATAATACTGTGAAAATATCTCCAGTATTTTGTTATACTTTTTCTTAATACTGCCGCAATGGTGGCAATATAGGCCAGGTATAATGCAGGCCGACCACCATTTGTTAAAAAAGCATCCCAGGAACTGAAACTGAGGGCAAATATGCTGGTAGTACCAAAGTCTATGGCCATAATAATCGGATGAAGAGTAATTAATATCAAACCGCTGATTGAGAAAAAATGATGAATTTTGATATAGACTGTTCCAAATAATTTTTTACTTTGTCTGACCAGTGAACTAAGAATAATAGCAATAAAGAGTGATGATATCCCTGTCAATGCGGTTACTCTCCGAAATAATTGAAAATAATCGCTAAAGCCATGCATGATTACAATTATGATAGGAATCAGGTAAAGAAGAAAAATTAAAAAATAGACCATATAACGTATAGTTGCCTGTTCATTGCTTCTATTTAATTTTTTTTCATTTTTTGGCATAATTTAATCCTTTCCTAATTATTTAAAATGTTTTAAAAGACAAGAGGTAACATTTGTTGATACTGTTAAGTTTCAGAAATCTACTTAATTTTCATCATATTAACAGAAAATAATAAAATTTAAAACAGGAAAAGATTGTTTGAATTTTGATATTTTTAATTTTATAACACAAAATGAATAAAGTTATAGCTTTTCATTCTTAATAATTCTCGTAAATGTATTCTATTATATTGTTCTCAAATTCTTTCGGATTGTTCTGTTCGCCGGAAAAGTTGTTTGCAATTAAACAGAAAATAATATCTCTATTGTTCTTGGTTTGCATAAAACCTGCTAATCCGGAGGATGACGGCAAACTTCCCGTCTTTGCCCAGACTTGAAAGGGGAATCTTTCCCTAATAGTGCCTCTTTCATTTATATTCGCAAAGTATTGCAATATTTCAGTACCATATTGGTCAAACAAGTAGGAAATTGCACTTACAACCTGTGTAGGAGTTACTAAATTATATTCTGAAAGCCCACAACCATCTACAATAACATAATCTTCTCCCCATTGAAGTAATAGTTTGTCAAAAATTGTGTCTGACATAGCAGTGATTGAATTATTTATTGTTGAGATATCAACAAGGTCATCCACCAGCGCCAGGGAACGAAACACTGCTTCAGCACTTTGATTATCACTCATTATCATCATATGAGTCAATATCTCATCTAATGGCTCAGAATAAAACATTGCCTTGACCGAAAGGTTTTCATCTACTTTGCCAATCCTTAATTCCCCGTCAATTTTTACTCCTTGCCTGTATAGTTCCTGACAAAATATTTCTCCCCAGCCGTTACTCATCTGTTTATAATAAGAAATTCTGGGCTCTACTGCATTTTCCCCCTTTATAATGAAGGAGCCAATCAAAGGATTTTCATCATCCCACATCCATCCCCTGCCTAAAAATTCTCCGGGAGAAAAAGCACTATCATCCAGGACAATATCACCTGTTACTCTTTTAATACTATATTGGTCTATCAAATCACAGGCTATCGCTCTAATATCCTCAGGGGACCGGGTCGGATCTCCGAAACCTTTAATATAGATGTCACTGTTGATATATCCCGGTTTAGAGCTTGAAAAGTAAAAAACAGTGGGAAATTGATATTCCTGGCCAAGGTTTTCCAGCCCCGCCAGAAGTGTAAATATCTTTACAAGTGAAGCAGGTGTAAACAGGTTATCTGGATTATGAGAAAATAAAACTTCATCAGTTAATAAATCTTTGACCATGATTCCGGAAAAACCATTAAATTCATCTATTTTTTGCTGAATTTTCTCCTGCGAAAAACCCAGTCCGGTCAATAAAAAAAGACCTGTGATAATAATGATAATTAAAATAAATATTTTTCTTACTGACATGCCTTTTTCCTTCCTGCTGCACTATCTCCGGCAAGATAACCGGTGCTCCAGCATACTTGTAAATTGAATCCCCCTGAGGGACCATCTAAATCTAAAATCTCTCCTGCAAAATAGAGATTATTAATCTTTTTTGAACACATAGAATTCGGGTCCACATCCCTTAAGTCTACACCACCGCTGGTCACAACAGACCACTGATATCCTAATAACTCTGTAGGAGTTAATTCCAGTTCTTTCAACAAGTGTAATAATCTGTTTCTTTCATCTTTGGAAATATAGTCTACTTTTTTTTCTCCATCTATTCCGGAAAGCCTGACTATTAATTCTATCATAGAAGAAGGGAGAAGTTTTTTTAAAGAGTTTTTAAACATCCTGCCCTTAAATTCTAAAAAATCTCTCCTTATTCTTTCATCTAATTTTTTAAAACTTAGAGCGGGTTTTAAATCCAACCATAACTTCACATCGCCTTTTTTTAACAGTTGACCAATATGTTTGCTCATATCCATAACAATAGGTCCACTTACCCCAAAATGGGTAAAGAGCATCTCTCCAAATCTTTCATCACGCTTTTTACCGCCCTGATACAAATGAAGAGAAATATTTTTCAAAGTAAGTCCCTGCAGTTCCTGAACCCAGGATTCAGAAATCCTCACCGGGTTTAATGCCGGTAAGGTCTTGTTAACCTTATGCCCAAATTTTTTTGCCCAGGCATATCCATCCCCGGTTGAACCTGTTTGTGGATATGATTTTCCGCCGGTGCATATAATAATTTTGTCAGAAATTATTTCCTGTATTTTTGTCTCGTTTATAATTATTTTAAATTTTTGCAAATCCTCCTCAATCAGTTCAATATCAATAACTTTTTTATTGCAAAGTATATTCACCTTACCTTTATTCAGGTATTGAGTAAGTACATTTAATACTGTTCTGGCATCACCGTCTGCAGGAAAAACACGATTACCTCGCTCTATTGCCCATTCTACTCCTCTGGATTGAAAAAAATTTAGAACATCTGAAACACCAAATCTGTCCAAAGCTCCATACAGGAAACGACCATTTTTCCCAAAATGTATTGCCAATTTGTCCCTGTCTAATTCATAATGGGTAAAATTACAACGGCCTTTACCGGTAATTAACAGCTTTTTTCCTAAAAGGTTATTCTTTTCAATCAATATAACCCTGGAACCCAGTTCGGCAGCCCGACCGGCTGCAATCATGCCGGCGGGTCCGCCACCAATGACTGCAATATCATAGCTATTATCACCTTTAACTGATGTCATTTTCTTTTTAAACCTCTTTTTGTAAACTATACTGTAAACACTAAAAAATCAACTCCGGAAAAGAACATTCTCTCTGCTAAATAATCTGGCTGCAAATAATAAGGCAATCAAAGCAATTACAATATTGCTGAACAGGGTGCTTAAAATATGGCCCCAATCAATAACACCCATTAACAATTCTTTAAAAGCAACACTGTTATTTAAAATTGGAATAAAGAACATCACTTCTGATAATTCAGTTCCCTGGCTTAATGAAATCATGCCTAAAAAGATAGCCCCCATATAGATGGGTGTTACATAAGTAGAGGCTTCTTTATTATTTCGAGCAAATATACCAACCAGAAGCAATATTGAACTTGCCAATCCCACTAATGGAGCTAACACTAAAAAAAATAAAAAGAAAGAATAAAGTGAAAGATTAATCTTTATCAAAGATAATTCCCCAAATGCATAAGCCGGAGTTAAAAAGGCAATGCTTAACCCGATTAATCCAAGCAGCATACTGGTAAAAGAAAGTGTAATTACTGTTAAATATTTCCCAAGAACAATTTCTAACCTGCTTAATTGGCTAACTAATAAAGTTGCCAATGTACCCCTCTCCTTTTCACCGGCAGTAATATCAACTGCAGAATGCATTGCACCGACAAAGATAAGTATTACGATAATGTACGGTAAAAGCATACCTAAAACCGATCCTGTTTTTCTTTCGGCAGAAGAAACATCCATCCATTCTTCATTAAATGGCAGGATATAATCAATGCTCAAATCTACTTCTTCCAATCTCATTTGCACTATTTGCTGCCTGTACTTTTCCAGTACATTAATTATTCTCCTTCTGGCAGTCTGTGAATACTGGGAGGTTGAATCATACTGAATGATAATCGATTGGTTAACATTCAGATTTTTGTTTATATTAAAATCATCGGGTATCTCTATTAATAAATATATCTCTCCAGATTCCAGGCCTTCCTGATTATTAACAGGCATACCAGTTAACTGAATTTTTTCTTCCTCTTTTAGGATTTCTATCAATCCGGGGGCACTTTCTTCTCCATGTACAGCAATAATTGAAGGTAAGGACTCTGTTTTTTGCTGACCTGTCATTGTAAAATATCCAATCCCAAAAAATAACAGTGGATAAAAAACAAGTGGTATAATAATCATGCTTATTAGTGTTCTACGGTCACGGATTGCGCCAAGAATCTCCTTGAAATATACTAATCTAATATTATTCCAATTCATTTATTGTTATTTTCCGTTTCAATCAATTTAAAAAATATTTCTTCCAAATCATCAAGCCGGACATCCCTTTTAAGTTTTTCTAATGACCCTGCTGAAAGAAGTTTGCCCAGGTGAATAATAGCAATTGTATCACATAATTTTTCTGCTTCATGCATGTGGTGGGTTGAAAAAATAATACACTTCCCCTGTTTTCTGAATTCTTTTATATACTCAATTACCACCCTGGCAGTGATAACATCCAGGCCAACGGTTGGCTCATCAAAAATTAATACAGGTGGGTTATGAATAATTGCCCTGGCAATGGAAAGCTTTTGCTTCATACCAGTAGACAATTTATCAACACGGACATCCCCGAAGGCATTCATTCCTAAAATATTGAATATCTCATTAATTCTGTCATCGATATCCCGGTCATTCATTCCGTTAATCTTACCGAAGAAGCGAACTGTCTCTCGAGGAGTAAACCTGTCGTATAACCCCGTTTCACTGGAAAGGAAGCCGATATTCTGTCTAACTTTGTGAGCAGCTTTTACCACATTGTATTCATTTACAATTACTTCACCTGAAGTTGGAGCCATCATAGTTGCCAAAATTCGCAAAGTGGTAGTCTTTCCTGCACCGTTAGGCCCTAATAAACCAAATACCTCTCCCTCCCTGGCATGAAAACTAATATTATTAACCGCAGTTATCCTGCCTCTTTTTTTGTCATTAAATACTTTTTTCAGATTATTAACCTGAATCAAACTCTTCTACCTTTCCTTGTTTAAAGTTTTTAATAAAAATTAAAAACTGTTAAAGTTTATAATTGATAGTTCTTAAAAACTTTCTTCTTTTTTCAATATCCTCTTCCTTCTCAATTCCCTTCGGCATTAAACCGTCAATTACTCCCATAATACCTCGACCTTGCTCTGTTTCTGCTACAATTACTTCTACCGGATTGGCAGAAGCGCAAAATATTCGACAGACTTCCGGACATTGCTTCACTGCATTTAATACATTGATCGGGAAGGCATTCTCTAAAATTATAATAAAAGCATGCCCGGCTCCGACCTCTTTTATATTGGAAACAGCTATTGATTTTAACTTATTATCATTCCCTTCTGCCCTTACCAGACATGGACCTGATGCTTCATTAAAAGCTATTCCAAATTTCATTCCCGGTACAGTTGATACCATTATTTCATAGAGATCCTCAGCAGTTTTAATAAAATGGCTTTGGCCGAGAATAATATTTGCCTCCTCTGGATATTCTAACTTAATTGTTTTTATTTCCATTCTTGTTCTCCTTTGCCTGTTATACTTTTTTATTATTTTTATTTATATTCTACACATAAATTATACCAAGTGCCACTATAATTATAGAAATTGCAATTGACAAAAATTAAATATTTTTGCACATATCTGTTATAATTTTAATATAATAAAAAATTTATTACATTTTTACAGCAAAAGCAATAGAAAATTTTAAAAAACTTAAGAGGATTGGAAAAAATAAAAATGAGCCATAAAAAGAGTGTTAAGGCTATATTTTTTGATTTTGGGGGCACTCTTATGGATGCCGAAAGTGATAAGATTGCCCATCAGAATATGATGAAAGATATTAAAACACATTATAGCATATCTGCCTCAGAAGAAGATTTGTTAGAAATCTATCAATCTCAATTATTTAATAATGACATGACCATAAAAGAATTTGCTCAAAGTAGTTCTATGCAATTTAAAAGACTGATTTCTTATTCATTCAATGCCTTCCGGGGAATATTAAAAGAGTTTAATATAGAAGCAAAAAAAACTGATATGGATTGGTTTAATATAATTTTTCTGGATAACCATATAAAATATGCCCAACTGGTCGAAGGGGTATGGGATGTAATAAATCAGGTTAAGGACAAAGGGTGTCATTGCGGAATTATCAGTGATATCGACAATGATTACCAGCAAAAACAGTTTCAGTCTTTGAAACTTAATGGTGTTTTTGATTCCATAACCACTTCCGAAGAAGTTAAAGTTTATAAACCCGGTCCTTGCATTTTTGAAACTGCTTTAAATAAAGCAAGTTGTAAAGGAAATGAATCTATAATGATTGGAGATTCGTACAGTAAGGACATTGCAGGGGGAAAGAATTTGGATATGACTACTATCTGGATAGATAATTACCAGAACAATCTGCAAAAGCCGGCTCTTGCAGATTACACGATTAAACAACTTAAAGATATAATTCCAATATTTAACAAAATTCTGCAGATATCTTAAGAATCATTAGATCAGGAAATTATTTCGCTATGATTAATATAAATTCAATTACAAGAAAAAGAATAGCTATTCTTTTAACGTTTATTTTAATAATTGCCGCATTTTTTTTGGTTATAACTGGTGCGGGAATTTGTTCAGTTACATATAGCCTGAATGAAACAATAGTGCCAATTTTAACATATCATAAATTCTGTATTGGTGATAGCCCAGATGACTATACTATCAATATAGACTTATTTGAAGAACATATTGCCTATCTAAATGACAATGGTTATAAGATTATTTCTATAAGCCAACTTTTAGAATGTATAAGAAATAACTTCTTTCCGGAAAAGCCTGTTGTTATTACTATCGATGATGGATTTAAATCTGTCTACGAACTTGCCTTTCCCATATTAAAGAAATATCAGATCCCGGCAAATCTTTTTCTCTACTCTGATTTTATCGGCAACGGTCACCATCAACTATCCTGGCAGCAAATCAGGGAAATGATAGATACTGGAATAGAAATTGGCTCTCATACTCTCAGTCATAGTAATTTACTTAATATGAAAAAAGATGAGTCTCACATAGAATATCTGGAAAGGATAGAAAAAGAAATTACTTTGTCCAGAGCAATCCTGGAAAGAAATACCGGTGTCACTGTTGAATCCTTTGCATATCCTTATGGTGTCTATAGCAGGGAAATTAAAATGATAGCCGAAAAAGCTGGTTATGAAGCCCTTCTCAATGTAAATAGCATGAATAATTCTATCCCTATTGATCCATTTTCACTAAACCGGCAGATTATTCCAGCCGGTTTTTCAAAACAACGATTAGTAAAATTGCTTCAGCAAAAAACATTAGAGGTATATGATGTGTTTCCTGCTGACGGTGCCGTTACCGATAATCAGGAAATAAAGATAGGGGCATTACTGAATAATCCTAATATTGAACCTGACTCTTTGTTTTTTAGACTGAGTGGATCTGGTTTGTTAAATTATGACTATTGCAATGAATTACACGAAGTATCTTTTACTCCGGTAGCTCCCAAGTTGCTCCAGAAGCGGACATGGATAGCAAATATCACTGCTTATGATAAAATAACTAATGATGAAAGAAAGAAATCATGGCTTTTTACAATAAGATAGGGCGGAAAATTTATTAATTCCCCGCCCTAATCATTTTTACCTGTCAAATTTGTTTATATAAATTTTCATATTAGATTATTTTAGATTCAGATATCAATGCCTAAAAATAATTATAATAAAAATTACTCAAACTTAGTATCTTTTAATTTTTCTACCATCTTAACAAAATCATCTACCCATTCAGCATTAAAGTTGATTCCTTTTTTAGTCTGGATATATTCATCTTTATCTTTGAGCTTTACAAATGTCCTGATATCAACTCTTTGAGCGCCTCTGAATTCACCTACGGACAGCACTAACCTCTTATTATCTGTAATATCCAGTTTGTCTATCTGTTTCATGTATTCTCCTCCCTTTCTGGTATTTTTTAAGCTCCATCAAGCATCCCGTCTCTACCGGCAAGCTGATAGGAATCAATCATAACAATTTCTGTATCCTTATAGTCTTGCTCAATTTTCTTTTTTTCATCTTCAAAGTTTGATGAAACAACTATTTGCAGTCCTTTAATATCTTCAGCATATTTTAAGACATTCTCATGGGGCTGGGATAAAGAAATTAAAAAGCACATTTTCGGCTTATGTTTTTCTAAATATTTCTCAGCACCATGCAAGTGGACAATACCAATTTTGTTTATTTTGGAAATCAAAACTTTTTCATTTAACTCTTGTTTGCCAACCATATAAACAACCTCCTTATCCTGATTATTTCAAATACATATGGTATTAATTATAATCAATTACATATGAAACGGTTTTTATAAAGTATCCTCCCGGAAAGTGTCTCAATAACATTCCGGCTTCTTCTTGTCTTCCTAATTCGAACTCCAGGCCAACTATTTCCATATTTGCTACATCACAGGAAGTTGTAAAATATTTTTGTACATACTCTCCCAGATAAGGACTTATAAGATTAGAAAGCAATAAAGCAATTATGATATTCAAAATACTAAACATACCTGTGCTGAAAAGCAAAATCAAAAATATCAGGGCACTTACAAAATTAGCAATTGCCATATCAGTTCCGCAACGTTTATGAATTGCCAGCTGACAACTACCCTGTTTTAAAAGGTTTAGTCCTCGAATTGCCGCATCTTCCACTATTTCCGGATTCTGTATTCCCGAGATATAAAAACCATCTTCCTTTGATAAACCGGAAACATTTAAGCGATGTCCTGCCTTCTGTTCTAAGAGATTTATAGTAGCATGCTCTATGGCATGATTTTTTCTTAAATTTTTACTGTTAGCTACCTTCCATATCTGCTTGGGAACAGTTATCAGGGTTATAAAAGAATATGCTGTAAACCCATAGGGTAGGAAAAATAACGCCACTATAAAAAAGAAAAATATCGGCATCAGAAATAAATACAGAAAAAATAGAAAAAACAAATTATCCAACCTTCTTTCTCATGTACACTCTAATAAAAAACATACCAATATTAACGGTTAACTAAAAGTCTGTCAAGGTACAACATTAAAAGAGTAACTCTTAACTTATTTAAAATAACCTCAACAGGTATTTTAGAAATTATTTTTAATTAAAACATCCCCTATTGCAAACCTATGGTCTTTCGTAAATCTTATAAAGAGTTAAACCAAAAAATAAATGATAATTCAGAAAATTAAAAAGGAAACTCGTATTTTTTTAA
>Ga0265294_10010853_pt1 | contig 10306 bp, 21 predicted proteins | sample MunlanPumphouse3_FD_192504 | JGI IMG/M metagenome (GOLD analysis project Ga0265294, IMG submission 192504) | Groundwater microbial communities from a municipal landfill in Southern Ontario, Canada - Pumphouse #3 | ecosystem: Environmental > Aquatic > Deep subsurface > Groundwater | place...
GCACCTTGTGACTTTAAAAAGAAAAGCATACTGTAGCCTTGAATCATGGCAAAAGGAACGGCGGCAATTCTACAATATTGATTAAATTTTTGTTTACCCGCTTCTCCTTCTTCTTTGTATAGTTTTTCCAATTGAGGAAAAATCATTGTTAATAGTTGGAAAATAATAACTGCTGTAATGTACGGTCCAAGTCCAAGCATAACTATAGAAACATTATCCATAGCTCCTCCAGTAAATAGATTCATTAAACCAAAAAATTGATTACCAGCAAAATATTGTTGAATTCTAGCGACATCTATTCCAGGGATTGGAATATTAGCCATCAACCTAAAAACAGCAAAAATAGATAAGACAAAAAGTATTTTGAATCTTAAATCTTTTGCTTTAAAAATTTCAGTAATTTTTTTGAACATAATTATTTCTCTTTAACTTTCCCTCCTGCTTTTTCTATTTTTTCTTTAGCACTTTTTGAAACTAAACAATTTTCAATATTTATAGCTTTCTTAATTTCTCCTCTTCCTAAAATTTTAATTTCTGGGATCTTTCCATCAACTCTTCTTACAATTCTTTCGTCAGTTAAAATTTTTGGAGTTACTGTTTCATTATTTTCAAAACTAGATTCTAAAACACTAACATCTATAACAGAAGCTTTACTTCTAATATTAAAATTATATCCTCTCAATTTAGGATACTTCTTAATCCAAGTTCTTATAATTGGTTGAAAAATTGCTCCAGCTCTTCCCTTTTGTCCTTTTCCTCCTGTTCCACAATAAGTACCCTTCTTGCCACCTCTGCCAACTCTTTTTTTATCTTTACAAGTGCTATTCTTTTTTAATTCGTGTAATTGCATATTATTTCTTGTTCAATTTAGATAAAGCTGCCATTGTCGCTCTAGCATTATTTAATTTATTCTTTGTTCTACTTATTGCTTTTGAAGAAATATCTTGAATTCCTGCTAAAGAACAAATTGTTCTAGCTGTTCCTCCTGCAACAAGACCTTTTCCTTTTTTTTGTGGTTTTAAAATAATAAATGATGGTCCAACTTTTCCTTCAACTTCGAAAGGAATTGTTCCTTCAAAAATAGGAATATCTTTTAAATTCTTTCTAGCAACTTTTGTTGCTTTCTCAATTGCTTGAGAAACATCTAAACCCTTAGAAACTCCTACTCCAACTTTTCCTGATTTGTTCCCAACAACCATTACAGCTCTAAATCTCATAGTCTTTCCTCCTCCAGTAACTTTAGTAACTCTAGCCAAGTCTAAAAGCTTTGAATCAAATTCGTCTTTCTCTTCTTTCTTTTTTTCAAATTTATTATTTTTCATCATAAATATATTAGAATTTTAATCCTGCTTCTCTTGCTGCTTCTGCTAAAGCTTTAACTCTTCCATGATACTTATATCCTCCTCTATCAAAAACCACTTCTACTATTTTTTTCTCAATTGCTTTTTCCGCAATTAATTTACCGATTTTTTTAGAAGAATCTACTTTGTTTTCTTTTTCTTTAATTTTACTATCATCAGCTGATAGAAGAGTCTTTCCTGATTTAGTATCAATTATCTGTGCATAAATATATTGATTGCTACGAAAAATACAAAGCCTTGGCTTATCGCTTCCTATTCTAGAAGTAATCTTCTTGTGCCTCTTTATTCTTTTTTCTTTTGTTTCTAACATATTTCAATATATATTTTATGCGGCAGCTTTCTTACCAACCTTTAATTTAATAATTTCATTAGCATATCTAATTCCTTTTCCTTTGTACGGTTCTGGTGGTCTAACTTTTCTGATTTGAGCTGAAACTTGACCTACTAATTCTTTGTCAATTCCTGAAACAGTAATCGCATTCTTTTCAACTAGGAAATCGATTCCTTCTGGAGCTAAAACTTCTATAGAATGGCTAAAACCAACATCTAGAATTAATTTTTTTCCTTCTAGTCTAGCTCTAAAACCTACTCCATTAATTTCTAATTTCTTTTCAAATCCCTTAGAAACTCCTTCGATCATATTATTAACAAGAGTCCTTGTTAGTCCCCAATAAGCTTTTGATTTCAAATCGTCTTTCTTAGGAGAAAAGCTAATGACATTATCTTTCATTTCAACATTAATCTCTGAAAGAGTGCTCATTTTTAAAACACCTTTAGGTCCCTTAACTTCAACCTTAGATCCTTTAATCTTAACTTCTACTTGAGACGGTATTATAATTTCTTTTTTTCCTATTCTTGACATATTTTTACCAAATATCACAAATTATTTCTCCTCCTATTTTCTCTCTCCTTGCTTCCTTGTTTGTCATTAATCCTTTTGAAGTTGTAACGACAGAAAATCCGTGTCCAGATTTTACAGGTCTCATTTCTTTATATGTTGAATAAATTCTTTGTCCCTGTTTTGAAACCTTCTTTATTTTAGTTATTTTTGAAGTACCTTCTTCGTCATATTTCAAATCAACAACGATTTTTCTCTTAGAAAGTCTTCCTTTTTTTTCTATATTCTCAATAAATCCTTCTCTTTTTAAAAGTTCTAAAATAGAATATTTAAAATTAGAATAAGGATAAAAAGCCACCTGTTTCTTTCCGACAGCTTGAGCGTTGTTTATTGAACTGATCATGTCTGCTATTGGGTCCATTTTTTTGTATTAATTACCAACTACTTTTTTTAACTCCTGGCAACTCACCACGATTTGCCATTTCTCTAAAACAGATTCTACATAATCCAAACTTTCTAATGTATCCTCTATTTCTTCCGCATTTAAAACATCTTCTAACTTCTCTTGTTGAAAATTTCGGTTCTTGATTTGATTTTGCTATTCTTGATAATTTTGCCATGTTTAAATACTTTATGACTTTAACTTTTCTTAAAAGGAAAGTCAAGTAATTTGAATAATTCTAATCCTTCATCCTTAGTCTTCGCATCAGTCACAATTGTGATTTGCATTCCTAAAATAATTGGTGATTTTTCTGGAGATATTTCTGGGAAAACTATATGCTCCTTAACTCCTAAGTTTAAGTTTCCATTATCATCAACAGCTTTTAAATTAATTCCTAAGAAGTCTCTAGAACGAGGCAAAACAATGTTTACTAACTTCTCCATAAAATCGTTCATTTTGTTACCTCTTAAAGTAACCATTGCTCCAATAATATTACCTTCTCTTAATTTAAATGTTGAAATTGATTTTCTAGCAACTGTTAAAACTGGTTTTTGACCACAAATAGCACTAATATTTTTAATAATATATTCAGCAAATTTTTTCTGTTCGTCTTTTGTCTTAGTAGAAATAATTTTTCCAAATCCAGTATTGATAACTATTTTTCTGATTCTAGGAATAGACATTACATTCTTATAACCAAACTTTTCCTTCATTTGAGGAATAGCGTTCTTCTTGTATTTTTCTTTGATGCTAATAATTGCCATATTTTTAAATTTTTGCTCCGCATTTCTTACAAATACGATACTTCTTATTATCAATAATTTCGTATCCCACTCTGGTTGCTTTTCCACACTTAGAACAGATCAATTTTACATTTGAAGAATCTATTGGTCTAGGAAGATTAGCTATTTGACCCTTTTGACCTGATTTCTTAGGTTTAAGATGTCTTTTAATTAAAGCTACCCCTTCTACAACAATTTTTTTAGCTGCAGGAAAAGACTTCAAAATTTTTCCTTTTTTACCCTTATCATTTCCTGAAATTATTAAAACTTGATCGTTCTTTTTTATTTTCATATTTTTATACTAAATTTTTTGTCATTGTTGAGATCTTTTCAAATCCTCTCTCTCTTACTTCACGAGCAACTGGTCCAATGACTCTTGTTCCTTTTGGCTCTTTTGAAGTTCCTTCAAGCATCACTACTGCATTATCATCAAATCTTATATAACTTCCGTTACTTCTTCTTACAGCAGATTTTTGTCTAACGATAACAGCTTTTAAAACTTGGTGTTTTTTGACAACTTTTCTTGGTTCAGCATCTTTAACAGCAACAACAATAATATCACCTAAAGAGGCGTATCTCCTTCTTGTACCACCTAAAACACGGATGCATTTTACCATCTTAGCTCCACTGTTATCAGCAACTTTTAACATTGATTCTGTCTGTATCATTTTCTTTTATTTACTTATCTTTGAAATAACTTCCCATTTTTTATCTTTTGATAAAGGAGTACATTCTCTTATAACTACCTTATCACCTTCTTTATATTCTTCACCTTGAACGTGAGCTTTATAGCTCTTGTGAACTTTATATCTTCTTTTGTACTTTGGATGTTCTTTGATTCTTTCAACCTGAACGACGACAGTCTTCTGCATTTTATCGGAAACTATTAATCCAATTAATTCTTTTTTAGGCATATTATTTTTTATTTAATATCGTCAAGATTCTTGCAACATCTTTTTTATCTTCTCTTAACATTTTTGTATTTTTAATTCCACCTGAAACCGACTTAAAATAAAAATCTTTAATGCTACTTCTTTTCTCTCCTATTAACTTAATCAACTCTTCTTTATTTTTTGAAGATAAATCTTTATTTTTCATACTATTGTTTCTTAACAAATTTTGTCTTTAATGGCAACTTATCCCCTGCCTTTCTTAACGCATCTTTAGCATCTGCTTCACTAATTCCTTCTATTTCAAATAAGATTCTCCCTGGTTTAACAGGAAATACATAGTAGTCTAAAGAACCTTTACCTCCTCCCATAGGAACCTCTTGTCCTTTCTTAGTAATAACCTTAGCAGGAAATATTCTAATCCAAAGCTTTCCTCCTTTCTTCAAATATCTAATAATCACTCTTCTGCAAGCTTCTATTTGATTACTTGTGATCCATTTTTCAGTAGTAGCTTTCAAACCGAAAGTACCAAAATTTATATTTGTTCCTCTGCTCTCAAACAATCTTCTTGTTCCTCTACCTTTCTGATGTTTTCTATGTTTTAATTTCTTTGGGGCTAACATATTTTATTTTTCAAATTTATCTCCTTTATATATCCAAACCTTGATACCTATTGTTCCATAAGTACATCTAGCTTCTGAAAGACTATAATCAATTTGGGCTCTTATAGTTTGTCTAGGTAGTCTACCTTTTTCCAACCATTCAGTTCTAGCAATTTGAGATCCATCAAGTCTTCCTGAAACCTGAACTTTGATTCCTTTAACATCTTTATTAGCCATTACTTTTTCAATGGCTTGTTTAATAGTTTTTCTAAATGGTGTTCTTTTTTCTATTCTTTGAACAATCCACTGACCAACTAATACTGAAGATGTCCAAGGATTAGAAACCTCTCTAACTTCTAGCTTTAATCTCTTACCAAGATCGCTCCATTCTTTTAATCCTAATTTATTCTTTTTGAAAATGTCTTTTAATAGTTCTAATCTTATTTTTTCAACTCCTTCTCCTCCTCTTCCGATAATTAATCCTGGTCTTGCTGAATGAATAACAACATTAATCTTATTAGTGTATCTTTCTATTTCAACTTTCTCAAGACTTGATTCTTTTAATTTTTTAGTCAAAAAGCTTCTGATAATAAAATCTTCCTTAACATTTTTAAAAGGCACGTTGCCGTAAAAACCGTGTGACAACCAATCTTCTATTCCTCTTATTCTAAAAATTGTAGGGTGAACTTTATGACTCATTTTTTTTATTTTTAATATTTTCTTTCTCTCTTTTTACATCTAAAACTAATGTTACGTGAGACATTCTTTTCTTTATTGTTTCTCCTCTTCCTCTTGATTTTGGAAGAATTCTCTTAGCAACTGGTCCTTCGTCAACAGTAATCTTAGAAATAAAAAGTTCTTTCGCTTCTGTGTTCTTGATATTCTTAGCATTAGATAAAGCAGAATTTAATAATTTTAAAACTGGCTCGCTAGCTTTCTTTACTGTAAAAGCTAAAATCGTTTGAGCCTCTTCCGCTTTTTTACCTCTAACCAAGTCAGCAATCAATCTTACCTTTCTTGGAGCAATATGTAAATATTTTAATTTTGCTTCAAATGCCATATTATTTTATCTTAACTGGTTCGTTTGTAGGAGCTTTGCCCTTACCCTTTTCTAATTCTTTCTGCATCTTACCTCCATGTCTTAAAAATTTAGTAGTTGGAGAAAATTCACCTAACTTATGACCAACCATTTCTTCTGTAATTTTTACTTGAAGAAAGTCTTTTCCATTGTGTACTCCAAAAGTAAAACCAATCATCTCTGGAGAAATAGTACAAGCACGAGACCATGTCTTAATAGGGGCCGTTTCGCTTGGCTTTTTTCCTTCTATTTTTTTAGTAACGTTTGGATCAATGTATGGTCCTTTTTTAAGACTTCTTGACATATTATTTTCTCTTTTTCTTAACTCTTCTATTAATAATTAATTTTGATGACTTCTTGTTCTTCTTTCTTGTTTTAACACCTAATGCTGGTTTACCCCATGGAGTCTTAGGATGTTTTAATCCGATTCCTGTTCTTCCTTCTCCACCACCATGAGGATGGTCACAAGGATTCATTGTAGAACCTCTAACGGTTGGTCTTACTCCTTTATTTCTACTTGTTCCCGCTTTTGACCAATTGATAAATCTATATTCTGAATTAGAAACTTTTCCGATTGAAGCAAAACATTCTCCTGATATCTTTCTTATTTCTGAAGATGGCATTTTTAATTTTGCATAGCCTCCTTCATAGTTTTGAAGAATTGCTCCTGTTCCAGCTGATCTTACTAATGAACCTCCTTTATTCGGTTGTAGTTCAACATTATACACTGTAGTACCTTCTGGAATATTTTTCAACCTCATTCTATTACCTACATTGGCTTCCGCTTTATCAGCAAAAATAATCTTGTCTCCAACTTTCAATTCTTCTGGAGCAATAATGTATTTCTTTTGTCCATCTTCGTATTGAATTAAAGCTAAGAAAGCATTTCTGTTAGGATCATATTCTAAAGCAATAATTTCTGCAGATTCGTTAATTCTTTTTTGTGCAAACTCAACAATCCTGTAAAGCTTTCTTGCTCCACCTCCTATGTGTCTAGTTGTGATTCTTCCATCACTTCCTCTTCCACCTGTTCTCTTAATTCTAACTGTTAAACTCTTTTCTGGTTTTTTCTTAGTTAGAACAAGAAAATTTTTCATTTTTGTCTTTTTTCTTTGCATATTACTGTAAAATCATTTCTATTTTTTGTCCTTCTTTGACCTTTATAATTGCCTTCTTGTATCCATTTTTAAATCCTTCTATTCTTCCTTTCTTAACTTTCTTTCTTGGAATACTAACTGTTCTAACCTGAATAACATTCACTTTGTATTTTTCTTCAATAGCTTTTTTAATTTCAATCTTATTTGCTTCCCCGTTAATTTGGAAAACATAAAAATTACCTTGCTTGGAAGCATCAACAGCTTTTTCAGTAATACAAGGAAACTTTAAAACATTCCATTTATCTTGGCTCATCATCTCCTTATTTTCAGTTTTATTCTTTGAATTTTTCATACTAAACTTTAAATGTTTCTTTAATTACTTCTACTCCTTCCTTATCTGTTAATAAGTACTTTACGGAAAGCAAATCTAAACAGTTAATATCTTTTGCTTGTATAGTTTTAACCTTAGGAACATTTCTTGTTGATAATATTAAATTATCATTCATTTTTGGTAAAAGAATCAAACAAGTTTCTTTAATGTTTAAAGTGTTTAACAAGTTTATCATATTCTTTGTTTTTGCTTCTTTGAAATCAAGATTATCTGTAACAATAAATAAACCATTTCTTACTTTATCAGATAAAGCAATAAACAAAGCCTTTCTTTTCATATTCTTTGGCAACACTTTTTTAAAGTTTCTTTCTTTCCTTGGGCCATGAGTGATACCTCCACCAATCCATAAAGGAGAAGTTCTTGATCCTTGTCTAGCTCTTCCGGTTCCTTTTTGTTTCCAAGGTTTAATTCCTCCTCCTCTAACTTGAGCTCTATCTTTAGCATGAGCAATAACCATTCTTCTATTAGACATTTGAGAAGTTACAACTTGATGAACCAAGTCTGTATTCATTGGAACTTCAAAAATATCTTTTGGAAGATCAACTGCTACTGTTTTTACTTCTTCAGTTTTAATTTCTTTTTTTGTTGCCATAAAATTATCCTCTTATTTCCAAAAGAGTTCCTCTTCTTCCAGGAATTGCCCCCTTTAAAGCGATTATATTATTCTTAGAATCAATCCTTACTACTTCTAAATTCTTAACTGATATTCTTTCACTTCCCATTCTTCCAGGCATTTTTTTACCCTTAATAACTCTACAAGGAGTACAACAACCTGTAGAACCTAATGTTCTGTGTTCGTGCTTGTTACCATGAGTTGCAGTACCTTTTCCGGAAAATCCCCATCTCTTTACTCCTCCCTGAAACCCTTTTCCTTTAGATACTCCGGAAACTTTAATTTTATCTCCTGGTTGGAAAATTTCTAATGAAATTTTATCTCCTACTTTAAATCCTTCTACTTCACTTCTAAACTCTTTCAAATATCTGTAAGGAGTTCTTGTCTTTCTAATTTTTTTAGTAGGCAAGTTTTCATAACCAATTTTAATAGCTTCGTAACCATCTTTTTCTTTAGTTTTAACCTGGACAACATGACACTCTCCAGAGGCAACTAAAGTCACTGGAACAACTGTTCCATCTTCTTTGAAGACCTGACTCATTTCAATTTTTTTTCCTAATATAAATTTCATGTTGTTTACAATAAAAAGCTAGGCAACCAGCCTAGCAAAAAGACTAGCGTTACCAAATATTTAATTCTTACTATTTAAAACCATTAATTAATTTAAAATACTTTTAATTTCTGTATCTACTCCAGAAGGCAAGTTAAGAGACTTTAAAGATTCTACTACCTTTTGATTTGGAGACAAAACATCAATTACTCTTTTGTGTATCCTCATTTCAAACTGCTCTCTAGATGATTTGTGAACAAAAGTTGATCGATTAACAGTAAACTTATTGATCTCGATTGGTAAAGGAATCGGCCCAGCAGTTTCGACTCCGCATCTTACAGCCATATCAATTATCTGTTGAGCACTTTTATCAATCACCTTATGATCGTATGCTTTCAATTTAATCCTAAGCTTTGCAGTATTTTCAGTTTTTTTTGAAATTGCTGACATTCTATTTTATTATCTTAGTAATAACTCCTGCTCCTACTGTCTTTCCACCTTCTCTAATAGCAAATCCTTGTTTTTCTTCTAAAGCTACTGGCACGATTAGCTTAACAGTAACATCAACTGTATCTCCTGGCATAACCATTTCTATTCCTTCTGCTAAAAATACATCACCTGTAACATCAGCTGTTCTGATAAAGAATTGAGGTTTGTATCCTGTAAAGAATGGTGTGTGTCTTCCTCCTTCTTCCTTAGTTAAAACATATATCTGAGCTGTAAAGTCAGTATGAGGTGTAATTGTTCCTGGTTTAGATAAAACTTGACCTCTTTCAATATCTTCTTTTTTCAATCCTCTTAATAAAATACCAACGTTATCTCCTGCTTGTCCTGTAGATAAAGATTTGTTAAACATTTCTACTGATACTGCAGTTGATTTAGCAGTTGGTCTAATTCCCACGATTTCAACTTCTTCAGCAGAGTTAACAATACCTCTTTCAATTCTACCAGTAGCAACAGTTCCTCTTCCTTCAATTGAGAAAATATCTTCGATAGCCATCAAGAAAGGTTTTTCTGTATCTCTAATTGGATCAGGAATGTAAGCATCTAATTGATCCATTAAATCTAAAACTTTCTTTACCCATTCATCATCAACAGATGTTCCTTCTAAAGCTTTAAGAGCTGAACCTCTAACGATTGGAGCATTGTCTCCATCAAATTCATATTTCTTTAATAATTGTCTAACTTCATCTTCAACTAGGTCAATCATTTCAGCATCTTCAACCATGTCACATTTATTTAAGAAAACTACGATTGAAGGTAATCCTACTTGTTTAGCTAATAGAATATGCTCTCTTGTTTGAGGCATAGGACCATCAGTAGCAGCAACTACTAGAATAGCTCCATCCATTTGAGCAGCACCTGTAATCATATTCTTAATGTAGTCAGCGTGACCAGGACAATCAATGTGAGCATAGTGTCTCTTTTCTGTTTCATACTCTAAGTGAGAAATGTTAATAGTAACACCTCTTGTTTTTTCCTCAGGAGCTGAGTCAATCTGGTCAACTGATTTTTCAGCAGTTGATCCATTTCTTAATGCTAAAGAATGTAATATTGCTGCACTTAAAGTTGTTTTACCGTGGTCAACGTGGCCAATTGTTCCAACGTTTAAGTGAGGTTTTGTTCTTGTAAACTCTGCCATATTTTTATATTATTTATTTT
>Ga0265294_10010854_pt1 | contig 10306 bp, 5 predicted proteins | sample MunlanPumphouse3_FD_192504 | JGI IMG/M metagenome (GOLD analysis project Ga0265294, IMG submission 192504) | Groundwater microbial communities from a municipal landfill in Southern Ontario, Canada - Pumphouse #3 | ecosystem: Environmental > Aquatic > Deep subsurface > Groundwater | place...
GATTGCTTTTACTTGAGATTCATAAGCAAACTTATCCTGAGCTTCTCTTGTAATACTATGTTTATTAGCAATGTTTTCTGCAGTAATACCCATATGAGTGTTAGTAAAAGCATCAGTTAAAGCATCAGTAATCATATGGTCAACTAATTCCATATTGCCCATCTTTGAACCTGATCTTGTTTTACCGCTAACCATATAAGGCGCACCTGACATCAACTCTACGCCACCAGCCACAACAATTTCACTAAAACCTGATTGAATACCCATAAAAGCATTCATAATTGATTTCATACCGCTACCGCAGACCATATTTAAAGAATAGGCTGGTACAGTTTCTGGAATACCAGAATTAATTGAAATTTGTCTAGCAATGCCTTGTCCGATTCCCGCAGGAAGAATATTTCCAACAATCACCTCCGTGATTTTGTCTTTTGGAACATTAGTTTCTGCTAATAAAGCTTTTAAAACTTGAGTTCCTAATTCACTAGGATGTACATCTTTCAATGTTCCTAGGAAAGAACCTATAGGACTTCTCTTAGCACCGACAATATAAACTTTTTTACTCACTATATAAATCCTCCTAATTTAAGTTATAAATATGAATAAACATTCACATTTCATTATAATTATAAGCAAATTCAATCAATTTTGTCAAGCGCTTTCACTTATTTTATAAAAAAATAACAATCATTATCTAAGAGCCAAGTTCTCCGTTTGTAAGCGTATACAACTATTTTTGGCTATTCTAAGATAATAATGTGGTAAACTGATTTAAAAAATCATACTTATGAATCTTTATTCATATAAATATTTTTTAAAAACTACTTGAATAAAATTAGATAATAAACTACAATTTAAAGAGGTGATAATAATGAGAAAACATGAATTTAGGTTACCCAAAACAAAGGTAGGATTAAAATCATTCAAAAAAATTATAAAAGCAGGTAAGTATCTATACGGAAAAGATGGTTTTAATTCAACCTCCATCAACGACATCATCTCAAAAGCTAAAGTCGCTGCTGGTACGTTTTATATCTACTTTGATTCCAAACTAGCTTTATATCTTTATCTACTTGATGAGTATGGATATAACATTAGAGTAACAGCTCACGAAGCTACTAAAGATTGTAAAACAAGATATGATATGGAAAGAGCTGGTTTAAAAGCGTTTATCATGTATGTAAAAAAAGATCCATTAGCTTATAAACTTGTATGGGAATCTTTATTTGTTGATTTCAATATTTTTAAAACATATTACACTGACTTCGCTAAATCATATGTTCATCGCTTATCTCCATATGTTGAAAAGATGGAAGTAAGAGATGATATCAACTTAGAAACAGTTGCTTATGTATTAATGGGGATTTCAAACTTTGTTGGTTTACAAATAGTTTTCAACGAAGAAGCTGAAGAAAAAGATGTTGATTATGTAGTTGATGAATGCATGAAATTATTAAAAAATGGAATTTTCAATTAAGACTAAATTTTTTAGTCTTTTTTTGTTAATTCTCTCTACTTTGTATACCTTTTATTTAAAAAAAGTTTTTCCTTTTTATTGCCCTAATAAAAGTTTTATGTTAAAATGCTTAAAAATTAGGGGAGGAAAATCTTATGTATTAAAAAAAGTTTTTTTATTTTTCATTATGTTGCTTTTAAGCTTTACAGTAATCGGTTGTAGCGATTCAACAACAAATAACAACCAACACCAAACTACGGAACTGCCTGAAGGATTCAGACTAATAGGCGATGAAAAAATTTATTCTGAATTAGGTGAAGAGTATTTCGATTTAGGTTACTACATGAGCGATCCAGATATTATCGTTTATGTAAACGGATCAGTTAATGAGTATAAACTTGGAACATATAAAATCGAGTATTACACCTTGGATAGTTCAGGGAAAAAAGATCAAGTGTTAACCAGAGAGGTAACTATAGTTGATACTTTAGCGCCTCAAGTTAAATTTGTGGATGATTATGAAATCATTATGGGAATATTTAATCCAATATTTTTACTAGACAGTCTTTATGATGGTGATTTTGACAATTTACAAATAACATCAAACATTGCGGAAATGATTCAAAAACAGCCTAACGGTGGTATAGCTAATGTAACTGTTGTAGTTAGAGATTCTTCTGGAAACGCTATTAGCGGAAATGTATCAGTAAGACACGAAGGGTATCTATTTGAAAAATTAACTTATGACGATCTATATAGGCAAGCTCAAACATCCTGGGATGCAAAATGTTATATGGATGGATATGGTTTACCTATGGACGATGATTCATGTAACTCTTTTATAAACAATCCTGATTCGTTTTCAGGATATGATATATCAGTATCTTATGCGAAAAATTTTGTTTTAAATGATGATTACTATCGATTTAAAATTAGTGAAACTACTATGACCTTCTTCTATACATCTAATTACAGTCAAAGTGATGCATATATGACAATATTATCAGTAGATTATACTGAAGAACCGGTAATTACTAGAATCTCCTTTTTCACATATGATTATTCTGATTATGGTTGTTTTGATTGTAGTTATGAATGGGATAATTTATTAGCTATTAGCTATAGTCCGGGAACAGATCGTTCAATCACTTTGTCATATAGTTCAGATTTATCCACAAGTACTTATGTGAAAAATTTTGGCGAACAAGCAATCTATGACATGTATTTGATACACTTAGAAGCTTTTTATGAAGAGATAGGATTTAATTTAGATATTTAAAGACAATATAATTTAATTTAAAGTGGATTCAGTAAAATTGAATCTACTTTTTTAATTTAAAAATTTAAACTCATACAAATAAATAATGATATAATATTTGATAAGGAGATTAAACGCGAATGAAAATACTAATTGCCATAGATTCATTTAAAGGTTCAATATCATCTTTAGAATCTACAAGAATTATCCATAATAAAATAATTGAAGTATTACCTGAAACATCAATAATAGACCAGCCAATAGCTGATGGCGGAGAAGGAACGGTTGACTGTCTACTCTCTAGTTTTGAAGGTAAAAAAATATATGTTAAAGTGCATGACCCCCTAATGAGAGAAACTGAAGCTTTTTATGGTCTTTTAGAAGATAAAACTGCAATAATTGAAATGGCGCAAGCAAGCGGTTTAACACTTTTAAGTGACAGTGAAAAAAATCCTCTTTATACAACCACCTATGGAACTGGAGAATTAATTAAAGACGCTCTTGACAAAGGAGCTAGAAACTTTATTATCGGTCTAGGTGGTAGTGCCACTAATGATTGTGGTATCGGGATGCTTAATGCTTTAGGAGTTAAGTTTTTAGATAAGTTTAAAATACCTTTAAAACCTATAGGTAAATCTCTTAACCTAATCGCTGATATTGATATCAAAAATTTTGACAAAAGACTAGCAGAGACTTCCTTTTTAATCGCTTCAGATGTAGATAATCCTTTATATGGTTTTAATGGCGCGACATATATTTATGGCAAACAAAAAGGCGCATCTAATAAAGATATTGAAACTCTTGATGAAGGATTAAAGTCATTTCATAACCTGGTAAACTCTACACTATTTAAAACCGATCCTTCGTCTCCTGGTTCTGGAGCGGCTGGAGGGCTTGGTTATGCTTTCAAAAACTTTTTAAACGCTTCATTAAAGCCAGGGATAGATATTATCTTTGAAAAAATACAGCTTGAGAAAATCGCTAAAAATGTTGATTTAATCATTACTGGAGAAGGAAGAATTGATGAACAATCTAGAATGGGTAAACTTCTATCCGGAATTGGAAAACTGGGTAAAAAATATGATATACCCATTATAGCTCTAGCAGGAAGTTTAGCAACAAATTCAAAAATTATGCACGAAATCGGAATAACATCAATGTTTTCTATAATTGATAAACCAATAAATTTGCAAGAAGCTCTAGATGAAGAAAACACAAAAAAAGCAATTACTTCAACAGTTGAAGAAATATGCTACTTAATAAAAGCATTAAAAAAGGAGTAGGTTAAACATAAAACCTTACTCCTTTTTAATTTATTTAATTAAATGATTGAAAGAGAACATATCCCAAGGAGATCTGTGAATCATTCTTCCTGCATCTTCAACTGATATTGGTTCAGAGAAGAAATACCCTTGCATGAATCTTATATCCATACGATTCAAAAGTCTAATAGTATCTTCATCTTCAATTCCTTCGGCTATAACAATCTTTTGATTTGCTTTAGCTTCAGTTATTACTTTTTCAATTTTTTCTTTATCAGGATCATCTCCTGTAATTCGTAATAAGTGACCTCTTGATAATTTAAAGATTGAAGCACTTACTTTAGACATGTCATCAATGATAGCGAAATTAGGTCCAGTATCATCAATAGCCATTCTAAATCCATACCTTCTAAATTCTTTCAGATTATTTAAAGCAATTTCATTATGAGTAACTATATAATAATCTAAAATTTCTAAACAGAAATTTTCTGGATTTAAACCATTCTTATTAGTAATCTCATAATATTGCCTTGCTAGATCTTGAACATTAAGTTGTTTAGGGCTTAAATTTATAGAGATAAAGAAAGCTCCTAATTTAATATTTTTTTTCCATTTAGCATATCTTTCCGCTACTTTTTCAAATCCCCAAATTCCAAACCACGTAATATCTCCTGTTAAATCCATAACATTAAGAAATTTACTTGGCGGAAGAATACCCATAGTAGGATGTTGCCACCTCAAAAGAGATTCCATCCCAATAATTCTTCCTGTTCTAATATCAACCATCGGTTGATAATATAGTAAAAACTCATTTTTTTCGATTGATTTTTTAATTTGCTTATAATACTCAACATTAAATTGTTCTGATTCAATCATACCTTGAGAATACATACAGAAGCGGTTTTTACCTTCTTTTTTAGCAACGTATACAGCTACTTCTGCATTCTTAAGCAATCTAGAAGCTGTTATCCCGTCATAAGGGAAAAGACATATTCCAATAGAAGCACTTAGTTGATGATTTCCTAATTTAGTAGGTTGTTTGAATAAATCTAATAACTCTTGCGCAATTAAATTTATCTTGTCGTTATCTAAGACCCCTTTGTAATAATAAATAAAGATATCCTTCTCATAATGCCCTGCGATACTTCCTTTCGCAGCATACTTCTTAAGTCTTTTTGAGTATTCAGCAATGATTTTATCAACGTCTTTTTGACTATAACTATCTACTATGTATCTAAAATTATCTAAATTCATCGCAAAAAACAATCTTAGATCGCCTTCATCTATCGAATTAATGTCTTCGTTAATTTGTGCTAACAAATGATTCACTGATACTGATGAAGTTAGTTTATCTAACATTGAATCGTCATTTAATTTATCTTTCGTTAAACTGTCTCTTTCTAGTTTATTCTGTTTAAAATGAAATATCACATTTCTATATAAGAAAAATAGAGCGACAGCTGTTGAAATAACTAATAAAGCAGCAACAGCTACTTCCCATGGCCTATTGGCAGTGTTTGGATCTGTTAAAAAGATTAAACTTGTCATTTCTTACACCTCTAAAAGTTTGCTTTACTAGCAAGAACATCAACCCTCTTGCCTTTAGCGATTTTATAAAATACTTTTATAAACTCATCAACTTCTTTTTCAGTCAAAGGAGCTGACATTAAGAAACCTTGAAAAACATCAGTTCCTATTTGTTTTAAATACTCATACTGCTTTTTAGTTTCAACACCTTCCGCAATAACCTTCATATCAAGATTATGAACTAAATTTACGATAGTTCCCACAATCTTATGGTCATTTTCTGTACCAAAAATACCATCAATAAAACTTTTATCTATCTTGATATTATCAAAATCTATTTGTCTTAAGTAAGTTAGAGAAGCATAACCTGTACCAAAGTCATCTAATGAAAATCTAATACCAAGCGCTTTTAAGTCCGCTATCTTTTCATCGACCATAATTGTTGATTCCAACAAAACACTTTCGGTTAATTCTAAGGTCAAGTACTCTGGATTTATATCAGTTTCTTTAACTATTGATTTAACAATGTCCACAAAATCAAGTTGCATTAATTGTATAGAAGATATATTAACACTAAAAACAAATTCACGATCATATATACTTTTTAGTTTAACTTGAGTTTTACAAGCTTCTCTTAAAATCCAAGTTCCAATTGGTACAATCATATAGCTTTCTTCTGCATTGGATATAAAACTGCTTGGTGATATTTCACCTAATATCGGTGAACTCCATCTAGCTAGAACTTCAAAACCATAAAGTTCACTTCTATTATCGACTAAAGGTTGATACTTTAAATATAGCTCATTGTTTGAAATTATTTTATTAAGTTGTTCAAGCACTTGTGCTTTATAACTAATTTCTCTAGCGATGTTCTCATTATAAAACAAATATCTTTTATTTCCAAGTTGTTTTGCTTTATAAAGAGCTGTATCAGCTTTTTTAACCAAATCATCTAAAGTGTTCCCATCAGTTGGATAAGTAGATACTCCCATATGGAACTTAACTTCTAATTTTAGATTTTTTACCGCTAAGGGCTCTTTAAAATAAGTAAATATCCTATTTATTGTTCCTTCTACCATTTCAAAAGAAGATACATTATTCATTATATATATAAACTCATCATGATTAACCGCATAAAGATATTCTGTGTTATTTAACAACTTCTTTAATTCAACCGCAATTGCTTTTAACAGATTATCTCCAACTATTTGCCCTTTAATAATATTAATGTTTCTAATATTTTCAACTTGAAACATAATTATCGCTGCTTTTTTATTTCCAGATAATATATTGCGATTTATTTCTAATTTGGCAGCACTAATGTTTTTTAAACCAGTTAAAGCATCATATGCAAAAGTTTCATATACCAACTTTACTTGTCGATTAATTTCTTCTGACATTAAATTTATCGCTTCACCAATATCCTTAATCTCATTATTTTCAATTAAGTTTACTCTTACGTTATAATTACCATTTTTTATTTCTTCTAATGATTGAATAATCTTATTAATTGGAGCTAAAACTCTCTTTATTCTTCTATTAAGTAAAAGCGTAGTAAGATAAATTAGTATCGCGATTACAAACATCATGACACCAAACAATAACTCCATAGAAATCAAACCTGAATTATCTACTAAAACTACTACTTGCCAATTATAATCCTGAAGATTATTATAAGTTACTAAATAATCTTTATTAAAGAGGTTTATATTTTTAACTTTTTCAAGTTCATAATTTGAAATTAATTCTTGCATACCATTTTCAGAATAGTTTAGTTCATTATCAATAGAAGAAAATTCAGAACTTGTCTTCATAAAATAACTATCATAGAAGGAATCTGTATAAAAAGCTAAAGTAGGGTTTTCTTGATAATCAGTAATAAACAAAACATCTAATCCCTCATGATTATTTTTTTCACTGATTTCTTGTATTAATCCAGATAAACTGTCATTGGAAATATCAATTCCTATGTAGCCAATTTCAGTAGTTCCATCATATACTTTTCTTACATAAGTAAATGTATAACCATCAGTTAAAGCATCTAAATATGGCGGAACAAACTTTTCTTCATCGGTTCCTAATGCATTTAACCAAGGTCTTTGATTTATAAACCAGTTTTGATATAAAATATCTCCTTCATTGGTTACTGCACATCCATCTGTAGCTGTTAAACAATTATATTCAGTAGCCAGAAAAATCAAGTCATAAACTTGATTTTCTTGATGATCAATCAAACTATTAACAAGACTAGAATAATCATACATTAGTTTGTAATCTGAACTAGATTCATCAATCGTTGGATTATTTCCAGAATTGATGTACTTAAGATAATCAATAACTATTGGATTCTTTGATAAAAGATTAATGTCATTTTTTACTTCATGAAGAAAGTCTTCAGTTAAGTTAACAATTGATTGAGTTTGGTTCTCAACTAACTTAACTTTATTTGAGGATATGCTAATGAATGTGTAAAACAAAAAACCAGTTGTTATTATAATCATAAATAATGATTCGATAAATACCGTTAAAGAAACAACTCTCTTAGAAATACTTGTTTTCTTGTCTATTTTCGCCAATTAGTCTCACCCCCAAGATTTAAAAATATCAAATAATCCATATGGATATTCCGGTGTTACATCTGTTTTTCTTATTTTTATTGAGAATGTTCTAGTTCGATTTTGAATAGAGTATTCTATATAGAAATACTTACCAGAATAATCTTTGTTAGCGGTAAAACTATTAAAACTTGGATCATTGATATCTTCTAAAGTAAATCCATTAAACTCAATCGTGTAAGTATACATATCATTTAGATATTGATCTTTTGGTAAAACTACCTCGAAGATGTAAAATCCTGATCTATTTCTTGCGAATCTATAAACATAATCAGGGCCACTATTTGTATAAACAAATTGTGACATTTTATTATTTTGACCAGATATAACATAGAATTCTGGATAATACTCAGGATTATCATAATTTGGAACTATATCAGGATAAAGCGCGTTGCTTTCATGAACTATCAAATTGTATGCATTAACTTGTACAACTTCATTAAATTCAGAAGTTTCATTAGCTAATACACATGATTCAGAAGCTCCTTCACCTTCACAATAATAGATATCAAAAATTATTGTAAGATTATAAACGATATCATTAACTGTCACATAGTAGTAAACTTGAGAATTACCGTCTTCAGATGTTACTCGATATTCAATGGCGATATTTTCATCACCAACACCTTCTTGAGCGAAGTCAGCTGTAAGTTCTTCAGCTATTTCTTGTTGAGTTGAATGAGCACCAACCTCATTTGACCATTCCCATACTCCAGGTGATGATTCATAATATCTTGCGACAGTTGAACCAAGAGGTAGGTATTCTACTATAAAAGGATAATATTCTTCTAGAGGAATATTATTTACTCTACCTTTGACTTTAAAATTACTAACACCATTTACATCAGCTCCATCATAATCAATTCCTAAATAATAGAACTGCGGATCATAAGGGGAACTAATAGGTGTTCCAGAAGAATCACTTACATATATTTTTGGATATGTTGTCTCGTTTAAAATAGATGAGAATTTCATATCTTCTAAATAAGCAGTGGTTCCTTCAAACTTAGTAATATCAAATTGTGCAAAAATAATACTACCAGCAACTCCACGGTTATAAGATATTGTAAAAGTGTATGTACCAGGTAAAGTTTGATAACCCATATCAATATATAATAAGTTTGAAGCTGTATAACTTAAACCAACTATTTCACTTGGGTCATATGCTTGAGAATCCGGATCAACTCCTGTTACAGTTACTTCTAAATACGCTGGATCCAATGTGTCTAGCGTGTATTCTACAGGACCTGACATATCATCAGATTGATCAAAGCCTAAGTCAAAGGAAAACTCTGTATTTAAAGCTTCTCTTGTAGTTGTCATCTCATCAAAAGGTATATCATTATTGTTTTTATAAGCAGCTGTTAAATCCACTGACCTCTCAGTTATTGTATGAGTGTAAGTGTTTGAGGTAACTCCATCTTCAGCGGTAATTATATATTGTATTTCATATGTTATATAACCAAGACTATAGGATGTATTATTTAGTCTAGCACTTGTTACAGTTGCGAATTTTGAAATAACGAAACTATCTGTAAACATGTAGGAAATATCATAGGTAACTCTTGACAAATACTCAGCCATTTCACTATCTGTTTTGACTGTAATGTTTTCTCCTGGAGTTAATGAGTTATTAATGTTAGGGATTTTTCCCATATTAATATCTGAAGTTATTTGATTTCCTATAATTGAAAGACTATCAGACATAGAATAATAGTCTAAATCTAAAATATTAGCTAAACTAGATGGCGCTTTATCAAACACAACTGTATAATCTGTTGAAGCCGAGAAATAACTGTAAACTATTTCATAAGTTCCAAAAGCTAATCTGTCATCAAAATCAAAGCTTATAATATAATTACCAGAAGAGTCAACTGGCGTTGAAGTTACAGTATAAAATTCTGTACTTAAAGGTTCGGTCATTGAATTATAATAAATATCAAAATATTCACTAAAGTCATACCCTGTCTCTAAAATATCTCCACCATCATTTATATAAAGAGTTAAACTACCATTATAGTTTACATCTCCAGCAGATGTAATATCTATAGTTGTGTCAGATATGTCAAAAGGAGCCCCCACAGGTGTCACCGGTGATAAACCATTAAACGCAACTTGATAAATACCTATAGGTGTATTAGATGGTGGTCTAGGTAAAAAAGTCACTCTAACTAAATAAGTATTATAG
>Ga0265294_10010855_pt1 | contig 10305 bp, 3 predicted proteins | sample MunlanPumphouse3_FD_192504 | JGI IMG/M metagenome (GOLD analysis project Ga0265294, IMG submission 192504) | Groundwater microbial communities from a municipal landfill in Southern Ontario, Canada - Pumphouse #3 | ecosystem: Environmental > Aquatic > Deep subsurface > Groundwater | place...
GGACATGCCCATCGCCAGTTTTGAGGACATCCTGCAGGAATTCCGCGGCCGCGTCGGCATGAATATCCAGGTCTATGCCGGCGCGGCCGGCATTGCCGAAATCTGCCGTCTGTACCTGAAGTACGACATGGTCGACCACGGCTATCTCACGCTGGCGTCGCTGGACGAGATCAAGACCGTCCGCGCTATCAATCCGGCCATTGAAATCTGCTACACGCCGCCGTGGAAAGAGCGCGGCGCTCCCGATCAGCTGCGCATCTGCAAAGAGCTCGGGTGCCGTTTTGTGCAACCAGTCGCCGCGCACAGCGGGCCGGAATGCTACGCGCTCTGCAAAGAACTCGGCCTGCGTGCCAATGCATTTTACTCCGACACCGACGTCGGCAACCGCCGCCTCCTCGAGCAGGGCGCTCCCGGCTGGCTCAGCAACCGCGCCGATATCGGCCTGTACAGCGTCGGACGCTGACGGCGCCGCTTAATCCGCGCGTAGCGCCGCGATGCTGAAGTCAGCGACAGCCGTGGCGCTTTCCGCCAGCAGCTCGACGCGGCGCGGCCACAGGCCCGGCCGACAGGTGATCATGGTCTGCCGGCCGGCGAATTCCGCATCAAGGATGCAGCCGCCCAGTTTGTTGTCGACAATCACCATCAGGCGCAAGTCGGTGGGCGCAGCGGCGACGAGGACATTTTCCCGGCAGTAATTACGCCCGCGCATGTGGGTATTCGGCAGCTTGCTGAAGCTCATGACGTCGGGGTTCTGCGCGCAGAGCTCGCGAGCGCTGGGCAGGGCCGCGGCGAGCGCAGCATCGGGGCACTGATCATGCCACTGGGCGCGACCGCGGGCAAAATCCAGCTGTAGCTCACAACATTGGCCGCCGTCGCCGTGGACGCGCAGGGCGAAGCGCCCGGGTGCCGTTGCCGACGGTGTGACACGCATGCTCAGCAACTGCGACTGCGCAGGCAATTCGCGGCCACAACGGACTTGGCCCGGCTCGATGACGACGCTTTCGGCAACGACTTCGGGCGGCGCCGTGTCAGGCGTGGCCTCGGGCAGCCACTTCATGCCGATGTTGCCGTCGGGGAGCTGGATCAATTCGCGCAGTACCAGTTGCCCGCCCCAGCCATTGCCGGCAAGCCAGCCGGCCAGGATGCGCCGGTCGCCAGCGAACGCCGCGACCATGGGTACGCCAAGGCCGTCATAGAGATCGTGCCCTTCGGCTGCCAGATCGCGGTAGGGCCCGAGCGGGCCGGAGTCACTGACAAAGAAGCCCGAAAAGCCCCCGAGGACGTAGTCGCGGCCACGCCAGGCAAAATAACACTGGCATTCCGTGCTGTTGCGCATGGGGGCGCCGCCGCCGCTTGGCGGAAAGGACGGATTGACGCAACGCCAGGCGCCAATGCGGTCAGACAGCCAGGTGCCCTCCAATCCGTAGCCAGCGAAGAGCAGCAGCTGGCCGTCCGGCAAGGCGTAGATGCTCGGATTTTCGCAGGGATGAATGACTTCACCGCTTTTGCGGAAGCTGATGCCGTCGTCGCTGACAGCATAGAGCGTGCCTGCAGGCACGCCGGGCAGCTCCTCGCGGGTAAAGACGCCGCTGCGGCCATGGGCGGCCAGGTACTCACGCTGGACCCGGAGAGACTCGCGCGCGGATGCGTCCATGCGCGATGAGTGCATGCCGTAGGAAAAACAGACGCGGCCGTCCCAGAGAAATGGCGTGCCGGTGCCGATGGTCTCCCACTGCTCATCAATGCCGATCGCTGCGGGGTGCCCCGTCCAATGCCGCAGATCACTGGAAGAAAGATGGGCGAAATAGTGACCGCCGCAGCGGAATTTGCTGGCGTGATGGCGGCGGTCAAGCAGGTAGTAAATGTGAAAGACGCCGGCATGATAAAAGGTCACGACGTCGCCAACCCAGCTGTTATGCCCCTCTGGCGTGAAATACTGCGCCCGCAGCCCCGTCCGTGGCGCCGCTGCCGGCGGACGCTGGCCCGGGCAGGACAGAGCCGGTGCCGTGACGCCCGCCGCCACCCGCATCGCTCCAGCAGTCGGCCTGGGCGGATAGCCGTAGGGGAAATTCTCGTCCATCAGCCGGCCATCTATGTACAGTCGCAAAGCCGCGCCGCTGAAGTCGACAAGCACCGCGAGTTCATCCTGGTCTTGCCCCTGACCCTGCAGGCAACGCAGGGGAAATCCTACGCGGATTTCGCACCACTCCGGACGATTGGCGCTATGTACGGTCAAGACGGCCTCCAGAACCGGACACCGGCCATCGGCAAAGGCGTAGCGGTGATAATTCTGCTGGCTATCCCAGGCTCGCAGCGCGGCGTCATCACCAGCCTGTCGGAGAAGGAGCACGCAGACCCCGGGAAGAACGATCAATTCGCCGGCCGGGACATCGCGGCGCAACCGGCATGACAAGCTAAAATCTTCACAGTGTTGTGATTCCATACCATTCCCCGCTTTCGCTGTTTGCAGTCTATCGTTGGCTCCCGCGCAGTTGCACAACAGCAGCATCCCCGCCCACAAAGAGGCCCTGAGAAAGACCGCCATCGCTGCGCCGCACCGGGTTACGTCACTGTAAAATCCCACGTCACGAATTCCTGTTTTTGCTCAAAGCCAAGAAGCCCCGCCCCTGGCATGGGCCAGACTGCGCCGGAAAGACACTCAAGCCAACGCTAATCGACAGTCAATGACGAGGCCAAAATTTCGCAAAAATGACCAGCTACTATACTTGCCTTCAGCGACGATGACAGGGCCAAGCAGTCTCGCCGTCTGGTGGGCGGCCGCGAGCGGCCACCCCACGGAACGATTTCCAAACACCTTGGTTATTGGTCCTGGCGGCCGCGAGCGGCCACCCCACGGAACGATTACCAAACACCTTGGGGGCGGTCCATGCGCCTGTTGTTTTTTGGGCGTCGCGAGCTAGATTCACCGAGGTTTTGTCGTTATGGACAAAAATGCACGCCATTTGGCGCTATTCCATGCTCAATACACTGTCGGGGAGTTGCTTTCATGGACGAAAAGATACGCAGGCAGGCCGATCAGTTCATCAATGACGAGAGCCAGTTTCACCTGGGCTTTCTGCCGACGGAGCAATCCAATCCGCTGACGCGCAGCATGGCGGACGACTTTCTGCGCTCGCCACTGGCAGGCGTGCGCACGCTGCAGCGGGTGGACCGCGAAGTGCTGGCGATGGCCCGGCAGGTGCTGGCGGCAGCGCCCTACGCGCAGCTGGTCGACTGCGGCGAAAAGACCATCCGGGGGGGCGGCCGCATCATCTTTTCCGGCTGTGGCGCAACGGGCCGCCTGAGCATTCTGCTGGAGGGCATGTGGCGCGACTGCTGCGCCAAGGACGCAGCGGCGGCGCCGTATGCCAATCAGGTCGAGAGCATCATGACCGGCGGCGACTACGCGCTGGTGCGCTCAGTGGAATTCTTTGAGGACTACGCGGCCTTTGGCCACCGGCAAGTCCAAGATGCACAGATGTGCTCCCGGGACATGCTGGTGGCCATCACCGAGGGCGGCGAGACCTCGTCAGTCCTGGGCACAGTGGACGAAGCGCTTGCGCGCGGTGCGGCGGTCTTCCTGCTGTTCAATAACCCGGCCGAGCTCTTGGCAGAGCGTCTGGAGCGTTCGCGACGGGCGATTCGTGATCCGCGTGTCTGCGTGCTTGATCTCTATTGCGGCCCGATGGCCTTGGCGGGTTCGACGCGCATGCAGGCGACCACCGCCGAGCAGCTCGTGGCCGGCGCCGCCCTGGAAAGCGTCATGCACCGGCTCCTTGGCCGACCCCAGCGCGACTATGCAACAGACTTCGCGGCGTTGCTCGACTCACTGGAACGCGACGACAATGCCCAGGCCATCGCCGACTACATGACCTTCGAGGCCGACGTCTATCGCCAAAAGGGCAAAGTCACCTACTTCGCCAATGACTTCATGCTCGACATCTTCACCGATACCACCGAGCGCTCACCGACTTTCATGCTGCCGCCTTTCCGCCGGCGAGACAACAAGAGCGCGCCGGCGCCATGGGCCTTCGTCAAGAATCCCCTCTGTGACACTGCTGATGCCTGGTCGCGCAGCATGCACCGACCGCTGCGCTGCCTCAACTGGAGCGTGGCCGACTACGACGCCATGGGCACTGCGGACAAGATTCGCAACAACCCGCCCGCGCTCAGCGCCACCGATCTCCTGCAGTTCCCCATTGGCGCCGAAGAGCTCGACGAACGCTGCGATCAAGCCGCCGATGCCGCCGTGATGGTCATACTTGCGGATGACGCACCGCTGCGCCAGGCTTATGCCGCGCTCCGCCCGCGCTTCCAACGCCATGCCGTGCTGGCGCTGACCCCGCAAAGCGACTTTCCCGATGCCGTCGTCATCAACGCGGCCGACGCCAGCGGCGCTCTGGGGCTGATGAAGCACCTCGCCCTCAAGCTCGTGCTCAATACCATATCGACGGGCACCATGGCTCTCATGGGGCGCGTCACCGGCAACTGGATGAGCTGGGTCGATTGCACCAACAAGAAACTCCTCGACCGCGGCACCCGCCTCCTGGTGGAAATTGCGCAGGTGGACTACCGCCAGGCCTGCGAGACGCTCTTCGCGGCGCTGGACGCCCTCAAGCATTTCAGCGGCGAAAAACCATCGCCGGTGCAAGTCGCCCTGCAGTGGCTGCGACGGCGGACGCCCGCCACCCTCGTCGAATTCCTCCGCGACGCCGACGAAGGCTGGCGCGTTGTCATCGGCAAGGCCGGCGGCGCGGCCGGGCCCCAACGCTATAGCTCGGCGGACATGCTGCGCCGCAGCCAGGACATCAGCGCCGATGGCAAGAGCGCGACGATTGTCTGGCAGGGCCATCCTGTCCTGGGCGAGGCCTTCCGCGCCACCGCGACGTGGACACAGTGCGCCGACGGCCGCTTCGAAGGCCGCTGGGCATGCGACGGCTACGCCGGCGACGAATTCTTCGAGGAAGTCCACTTTCCCCTTATCCGCGCGCCCTTTGACGGCAGTTCGCGCATTGTGCTCGGCAGCTGGGACATGGGCGTAGAGCTCCATGACGACACGCTGCCAGCTGCCGGCACGACCCGCCGGGAGGGCTTCCGCTCCATGCAGTTCAACGCACTGTTGAACACGGCTGGCCCCTGCGTCTACATGGACCACCGCGATCCCGCCTGGTATAACAAGGCCGGCGAATTCGCGGTTGCTCCTGATGGCTGGTCCGTAACCTACAACGGCATTTTCATGGTCGGTGCTGGCGCCAAGGCGGCGGCGGGCTGTACCGTGCCCTATCCATCCAGCGTGGCGTATTTTACGGGCGGCTGGTATGACGCCGCGCAAATCTACAAGCCCTGGGCCTGTGCGCAGTCATGGTGGGCGTCCCGGCCGACGGCGAATCCCATGCGGGACATCGCCATGTGGGTATGGAACCGCGGGCTGATCAAGGACGTCGTGCCCACGGTCGAGAAACTCCAGCAGGACGCCGGCGTGCCGGTAGCCCTTGACTGGTACTGGTGGCACAACAACCCCTACGACACCGACTACCCCAATTTCTGGCCGCCGCGCGAAGGCGTCGGGCCCTTCCGCACTGCCATCAAGCGCCTGCGCGACCAAGGCATTTACAGCCAGGTTTATGTCAACGGCGTCTGCTGGGATCTCGACGGCGTCGATTTCGAGCAAGGCGGCCGTGATGGCGTGGTCGTCAAGCGCGACGGCACGGAGCAGGCCGTGGCCTTCAACAAGTACAACCAGCACCGCCTGGCCTTCATGTGCGGCGAGGCACCGGCTTTCCACGACCGCATCAGCGCGTTGTTGGGCGAGCTTCATGCCAGCGGCCTCAATGGCCAGTACCTTGACATGATCGGCTGCGCCAGCTACACGCCCTGCTACAACCCCGCCCATCAGCACGCCAAGGGCGGCGGCAACTACGCCATCCAGGGCTTCCGGAGCCTGCTGGAACGGCTCCGTCGCGAGTACCCGGACTACCCACTGACCACGGAAACCGCGCACGAGGCCTACATGGACCTCTTCGACGGCTCCATCATCTGCAACTCCACCTCCAGCGAGCACCTTGGCATTTCCCGCGACACCCTGCCGCTCTTCACCGCTGTCTACCACGGCAAGTACGCGTTCTTCGGCAATTACGCCCATCCCGACGGCATTCCGCCGTGGGACCCCAAGTGGCCTGACGCCGACCGCTGGCAGCACGAACAGCCGTGGCACAAACTCTACCCGGACCAGTTCTTCATCGAGCTCGCCCGCACCGTCGTCTGGGGCGCCCAGCCCATGATCTGCCACATCCGCCCGGCCGTCCAGACCGACCCGGAATTCGCCGAGATCTACCGCTTCATCCTCGACACCGCGCGCTTCTACCACGCGCAACGCGCCTTCCTTTTTGACGGTCAGATGCTCTCGCCTGACGGCTTTACCTGCGACAAACGCAGCGTGTCCTTCATGGCCCGCATGATCTTCACCAAGGAGGCTCAATGCCGGGTCTTCACCAAGGAGCAGCCCGCCGTCCTCCACTCCTGCTGGCAAGCCCCCGATGGCCGCAAGGCGCTCGTTCTGGCCAACTACAGCAGCGACGAGCAGGCATGGTCCTTCCGCGGACTGAGCGGAAAGCTGGCGCCACGCAGCTACGCCTGTGTCGATTTGCCCTGAGCGCTCAGCCCGAACGATGCTAGCTTGGGGGTGCGCACCAGGCATGTACGTTCAATTGCCTCTTCGGTTCCGGTCAACTTCGCCGACTGGGGCCGACGAGGCCGATGAACACGGCCATGGAAGACGCATGACCCAGGGCGGCGCGCCACGGCAGGGTGCTTGGAGTTTGGCAAAATTTACCGCGCTGTCAGTTGCCAGATAATTTGACCGTATTCCTGCCGCCGGTGATGGCCGCCTGGCGACGCTTGGTCTTCTTGTGGCTATACGTTTGCTTGTTCTAAAAAACTTCAAAAGGAGGAAAAAGTGCATCTTCCCGTTTTTGTGAACAACATTGGCCATTATGCGTAGAAACTGAGCGACTGTTTGCTTAATGCCATTGAAGGCAATTCATCAATCGTCAGTTTCATGTGATTGTGGTCATGAAAGTCGTATGCCTGCGTTATCAGAGGGCCTATAAGGTCATATAGTAGTCGAGTGTTTTCCCTGGAGTGGTGATTGAATATATTGTAACAGCCTGGAGGACAGCAGGATGAAAGAACATATCTATTTCGTGAATGCCCATCCCGATGATTTGATTTCTTGCATGGGTTTGTGTATGCACCTCAGCGCGGACGAACGTTTTGCAGTGCATGTCGTGGACGTGACTCACGGTGAGCGCGGACTAAACAGCAAACACGTACCCATGGCAGAATGTGCCGCCATCCGCGAGAAAGAGGAAGAGGCCGTGTGCGCTGCCATGGGCTTGAAACCCGTATGGCTGCATGAAATCGACGGCGAAGCCTGTGCGTCCAAGCAGGCTTGCCAAGAGCTGACGGACATGTTCATCGCCGAACCGCCCCGGGCCATCTTCACTCAGTGGCCTATTGACCGTCATGTGGATCATGTGGTCTGCGGCACCATCGCCCTGAATGCCCTGCGCTTCTTTTCTGGCGTCATTTGCGGCCAGATGACAAAGGTGGCGACGGAAGTCTATTTCTATGCCTATGCCAGCAACTCCATCGGCTTCGTCCCCACACACTATTTTCCCATGGACGAAGCAGCTATGAACAAGAAGTTTGCTCTGGTCTCCAAATACGAATGCCAGAACGGCCCTGGAATGGCCCGGCAGGACCGCATCGAGTCGTTGTGCCATGGCCTGAAGGCGCGTACCCCATACGCCGAAGCCTACGAGTCATTCCAGCCGCATCTCCCCGGCAGCAAGTGCATCTTTGACCAATTGAGAACAGGTAAATGACAGCTAACCAATAACGATTGTTCATGTCACTGTCTGGTCCCGAAATTCTATACGCTTTCACCCATTGGATCTAACTGCATCCGCGCCACAAACGGCGCGGCAAAGGTCGGCAAACGGCGCGGGGCAATCCGCGGCGCACGCGGCCAGATTCTCGCCCTCTTCAACTCTCTTCCCTCACAACCCATGGTTTCGGGATTGAATCCAACTGGAGGGTCCACTCATGATCAGCAAACACGTGTTTCGCCTCGCCGTCATCGGTCAGCTGTGTGCAGGTGCTGCGTTCCTGAACGCCGCTTCGTCGCCGACCAGCGCCTTGGTGGAGTGTCGCCAGGTGGATTGTCTGGACGGCAAGGTCACGGTTAGCCGCGTCAGCCAGACCCTGTTTGCCGACGACTTCAGCGGCGCTTCCGGAAAGTGGCTGCCCTTCACCAACTTTGAGAATCTGCTGACCTTCACCTATGGCGAGCTGGACGGCGTCAAGGCCTTGATCATCACCAAGGATGCCCCCACGCCGACCGACACCGCGTTTGAATTGACCTCCGAGCCGTTTGCGGTCACTGGCGGAGCCGCCTTCACGTACATCATCACCGCCCGGGGTGACACGGACATGAGCCGGGCCCGCGGCCATAACGTATCCTACCACAACCGTATCCAATGGCGAGACCAGGACCAGCAGATTCTGGCGGAGATGCCCTATGCCTTCAGGAACGCCCCGGACCGGCCCACTGCCACCGCCATCACCGGCACCATTCCGGCAAAAGCCGCCTTTGCCGTCATCCGCATTGGCGCCGACAGCCCCAATATTGTCGCCGGTTGCTACTTTGCCTTGACTGGCGTCACCTTCCTCTCGCAGCCGCCCAACAGCCCGTATCATCCCGAGGGATACGTGGTGTCCAAGCCGTTCCCCCTGCCGCTCACTGGCCCCCTGGCCTGGGATGCCGACATCCCCGCCGGCGCCGCCGTCACCCTCGAGGTCGCCAGCGCTCCGGACGACGGCGGCTCGCCGGGCCGTTGGTCCGACTGGTCCACCCCCGCCCCCGCCGCCAAGCAGCCTGGTGCCAGACTGCCGGACTGGCCCCCGGCCGCCCGCTGGGCGCGCTACCGCGCCACCCTCAAGACGGCAAACGGCCAGTCACCCGTCCTGAAATCCGTCACCCTGGGCAGCGTAACGGACCAGAACTGGTCGGGGCAGGATCTCACCCCACCGGCCATCCTCCGCCTCACCCCGTCCCTGACTACCGACCCCACTGCGCCCATCGCGTTTCGCCTTGTTGACGACACTGGTGTCGACTGGAAAAATCTTCGCCTGTTCCATCACGGCAATGACATCATGCCCCATTGCCAGCGCAGCGGCGACGTCATCACTTTCACTCCACCGGCGGCGCTGGAGCCGCCCGGTTTTGAGATGCATGTCCGCTACTGGACCCGCTCCAACTACCGCAACGCCCTGACCTTCACGGCCCCGCCCGACGTCCCCGACGCGCTCCGCGTCAGCCGTAAAAAAATTGTCGAGGACACGGCCTTCTCCCTGACCAGCCCGTCTTGCCCGGTCGTCGCCGGCGAAAGCTACACCTTGCGCTGCGACTGCCGCCGCCTTCTGAAGCGTAGCGCATCCGGCGCCCTCGCCATTGGCAAAATCATCTGGCAGGATGCCGCGGGTGCCAGCCTGGAACCGCCCCTGCCGGTCCTGCATTCTGGCCAGCCCGGCGAGTGGTCCACCATCCAGCAGAGCATGACCGCCCCAGCCGGCGCCGCCAGCGCCGTGGTCCGTTTCGGCTTTGACTACCCCAACCTAGGCGGCGATGATTACTTGGACATCCGGAACGTCGCCATGACTGGTCCGCGCGGCACGCCGCAGAAGTCTCTTGAACCCAATCTCCACACATTCCAGATCATCGCCGCCGACTTGGCCGGCAATCGCGTCCAAGCCGAACGCCATGTCCTTATTGACGAACCACCGACCCAAAACATCGTCAGCCTCCGTGACGACGGCTTTGTGCTGGTCGACGGCAAGCCGTTCTTCCCCATCGGAGCCTATGCCGTCTGCAAGCGTGAGTGCAACAACAACAGCCTCGACCAGGCCTTCGCCGACCTCAAGAAGGCCGGATTCAATTTCGCTCATACCTATAGTTCCACCCGCAACGCGAACTTCCAGGAATTTCTGGATGCAGCTGTCAAGCACGGCTTCAAGGTCTGGGTCGCGTCGGATGCGGGCGCCAATTCCACCCAGGTCGGCAACTATCTGCGTACGGTCGCCCGCGAGTACAAGCATCCCGCTATCCTGGCCTGGTATCTGGCCGACGACACCAGCGGCCACGTCTCGCCGGAGGACCTGACCGAACTGCACCAGGCCATCCGCGACCTCGACCCGAGCCACCTAACCGTGCAGGCCGACGGGGTCGGCACGCCCGGCACCCCG
>Ga0265294_10010856_pt1 | contig 10304 bp, 22 predicted proteins | sample MunlanPumphouse3_FD_192504 | JGI IMG/M metagenome (GOLD analysis project Ga0265294, IMG submission 192504) | Groundwater microbial communities from a municipal landfill in Southern Ontario, Canada - Pumphouse #3 | ecosystem: Environmental > Aquatic > Deep subsurface > Groundwater | place...
GCAAACAATTGCTAATATTTCCCCAGGGTCAGCCGTAAGTTCACAACTATCCTCAGCATGAGGTATCATCCATGTGTAAAGTAGTGCCGCAAAATCTCCGTAATCTACAGCTAATTTATTAACTTCTTTATCAATTGATATATCTGTGCTTATGTATCTACGCCTAGACACCCGCACCACCTACTTTACAGTGCCTCTTCCTATGACAACTAACACATAATGTTATTCCATTATCTTGTTTAAGCCTTAATTTTGGATATCTTTTAAATGACTTAATATGATGTGCATTTAATTCTCCACCAACTTGTCCACAATCTTGGCAAGTGTATTCATCCCTTTTAAAAACACTTTTTCGCCAAGCATTGTATTCTGGAGAATTTCTTTGTTGTTTGTTATTTCTTTTCCAAGGTGGAGTTATTTTGCCAATCCACACCTCTATCTCACCATTAAGATTAACGGCAGCATGTGCATTACTTATTCCAATACCACTAAATCTAAGAAATGTTTTATCATCAATCTTCCCCATTTTAAAAGCACAACCAATACATAAGTGATAATTTCCATCTTCGTATCGGGGCCATGCCTCTTCTATCTCTTCCCCACATGCATTACATTCATATATCTCATAATTAACTAACGTATTGCCGTTTCTTATTTTTATAGTTTTTTTAAACATCCACTCACCTGCCATATGTCTATTTGCTATCATTTATTGCTTTTTCTCCATATCAATCTGTTTCTCAACTAGAGCGTCAAGAATCATTCTGTTTTGGGCGTTATTGGTTACATCAACTATATAACTTGCATATTTGATACAATCTTTTAATACCTGTGCTTTGGTTCTACCATCTTCGCATGTAAATTTATTTGTATTGCTTTTATTGTCTTGTTTATTATCTTGTTCAGCGTCATTTATTGTATAAGTGATAGTAGTCGTAATCCACTGGTTACAAACATTAAGAGCCGTATTGCAATATAAGTCATACATTGGTGTTAATGTTACATTAAGAACTTCCACGTTAGGATTTTCTTGCAGCCATCTATTAACCTCATTTTCATTATTACCATGCCCCTCAAACATTTTAATCTGTGTTATAGCCATATTGCCCTCGCCCCTTTCTTATTGATAAATAACACTTACTGGACAATTAATAATTTGACGTAAAAGTTTGCTGTTTGCGTCAAATACCGCAAAAATAAAATCAATACTGTTTTCCCACTCTATGCTATTGTCTTTAATTATCGCTACTCCGTTTACCCCAACAGCAATATCTTCTACACCAACGTTTGTTACAATTATTATTTCTTTTATTGTGCTTTTTACAGCCATATCACCCTCGCCCCCTTTCTTGTCCAATCCATCGCTTCCTATTTTCTCAGCACTGCCCGTAGTGCATCAACTTGCGCCTCTAAGTCTTTTATTTGTTTTTTTAGTTTGACCTTATCCCCTGATTTATCAAACCATTTGCGTATTTCTTTAACTAATGGCGATTCAAATTCGCCTTTTACCTGCACAAGTGCATATAAATATAGTCCGCACTTTTCTGGGTCAATGCCAACTTCGGTTGCTATCAGATCTATTACTGCCTTAGCAGATTGCCAGCGTTTATCGTATAAAGCAATGCTACTATCTTTAAATTTACACATGTCGGCAAATTCACGACCGGAAAACGTTCTGCCACGCAGGTTATTATAATAATCCTTTGGACGGTCAAAATCGCTATAAGGTATTTTAATACCTCCTTCGGTAATCACATATTCAGTTTGGGTTAAATTTTCAAAAATATTTTCTATTTTTTCACTCACCTTTTCTACAGCCATATCACCTTCGCCTCCTTCCTGCCCCAATCCATCGCCTTTTTCTGTATTATTGTTTTACTGTTGTATCAACTTTCTCCCATTCATCCTTGCCAATAATGTATAAAATACCTATTGCATCGCCAAGCATTAAGCGACTTGCACTTTTATTGTCTATTGCAATTTCAACATCTCCCCAACCTCTTTTACCACTTTTTACCGCTTTCATATTAGTTGCTAGCGGAAATGCTTTTATATCTCCATCTCTTAAACGTATATTTTCTAATTTCACTAAATCACTCATAGCCATATCACCCTCGCCCCTTTCTTGCCCCAATCCATCGCTTCCACATGCGTCCATCTGAACGCATCTACCCTTGCCCCTTTAATAGTGCCGCCTGTATCTAAAGCCCGTCCTACCTCCACTGTGCCATCGAGGTAAATAATCGCCATGTTGCTATGTAGTGGTATCACAGCAGGGTCTACCGCAAAAGTACCAGGTGCAGGACGTGACCCTGTCCTGGTGCAATTTGGGTTGCCATCACTGCATATGCCGCTCTTATTATCGTATGGTGCATAATAAGATACCGTGGCGTTGTCTATGACGTGGAGGCTATCTATAAACGCCTCTGCTTTGGCTTTAAACTGCTCGTCCTCCTGTGCATTTTGTTGTAGCTCCTGAATATTTTGTTGTAGCTTTTGTATTTCTTGTTGCGTCTGCTGTAACTGCTGTGTAGCTTGTGCGTTAAATTTTGTTGCTTCATGCACATTTAAAAATGTGTTTGTCAGCATAAATACTAAACTTGCTACTAATATAAAGCACGTTATACCAGTAAAATTTATATTTTGTTTCACTCGCTCAAAATTCATTTCATCACCCTACCTTGTTTAACTTGCAACCGCACACCCTACCGATTAAATCAGCGTTGTGGAATCGCTTACACTCGGGGCAATATAAGAAGTCCAGTTGATACTCTTTGTCTAACCTGTCAAACTGTTCTAACGTGATATATAGCCTCGGGTCTGGTGTCTTTGCGTTTAGCAAAGTCTCAAGTTTCACTCTTTATCGCCTCCTTTTGTTCTCTTTAAAACTCAAACTCTGTTTAATATTTCTTAAAATATATTTAAAGTACAAAAGTGTGTTATAACCCAGAATTTGTAGTCTGTTTTTATTACTTATATATGTGATTACAGCTAAACTATTTAATCCTTTGTAATGCCAAGCTCCACCATGTCCATTAATTTTTAAATCTATCCATGATTTATCAGGATGGTGTGAAGTTATCATTTATCCATTGCCTCCACTACGTTTATTCCGTAATTCTGCGAAACTCCCAAACCGGGCAGCTCCTTTTGTGTTTTTGATATTCCAGCCACCAACAAACACGTGGCTCGTTATCTTCTGTAACGCCGGCTCTGTGTCTGGCGTAAGCGTTCTCTATAGCAAAATAACCCTTACTATCCCCTATTTTGCCGTCGGTTTCCGCCTCGAATATTTCTATTGCTTCTTCTTTGGTATATTTTTCAGCGTTTACAGCAAAGTAGCCCTCAAAATCACCGGAATCAAATTTACTCACTCCCCATCGCCTCCGCTATCTAAAGTTAGAGCCTGTCCACACGTTGGACAATAATGTAAATCTTCATCATATATATATAATTCGGTCTTGCATATAGGACATTTTCCTATTTCTTTAATTCTCTTATTTCTGATAGGCTTTTTTAGTATCTGTTTTTCTAATGCTTTAATAGCCAGGTCATAAGTTTCTTTGTGTTCCAGCGTAATATTTCCCAAATGTTCCCGACAGTATTTTAATGTATCTACTGCATCTTTGTAATTTTCACTCACTCTCCATCGCCTCCGCTATCTAAATTACATCCACCCCTTGCCTTTACACACAGGACATCTTTTATATACAGGTAAGTCCCATACTGGATCATCTTTACAAGCTACACTGCCTGTACCTTTGCAACACCAACACGCTTTACGTTTCTTTTCACTCATACTTTATCGCCTGCACCTCTTCCGTGGTGCATAATAGTCCTTTCACGTTATTGCCCTCCTTTTTTTATTTCATAAAACATAACCAGTGCGTTTTGCTTCGACGGTTTCCAAATAGGGGTTTATAATTTATTGTTTTTAATATCTCACTTAACTTCACTTGTTCTTCGTTCCATTTAAAAACTAGTACCCCGTTTGGTTTTAATACCCTCATACACTCTCTAAATCCCTGTTTTATATCCTCTTTCCATGTGTCCTCCAAAACTCCATATTTTTTGGCCAACCAGGAATTTTCCCCTGCGTGCCGTAAATGTGGTGGGTCAAATACGACAAGATAAAATGAGTTGTCCACAAACGGCATATTCCGAAAATCTGCAACTACATCGGGATTTATATTTAATGTACGGCCGTCACATAAGATTGTATTTAGCTGTCTGTTGTCCATGTATAAGGCATCTTTATTTTGTTTATCAAACCATATCATCCGACTGCCACACGTTGCGTCTAAAATACGTTCCACGTTATCGCCTCCTTGTTATTTTCTATTTCGTTGAGCCTATCCCACAGTTCCCTACACTTTATTCTGTAATACCCCAACGTATCTCGTATGTCTTTATCCATAAGTTCCATATCCCTTCTTAATACCTGTGCTTCATAAAGCCGTTGGAATTGCTCTTCGCTTATGTGATATTTCTGCTTGATATATTCGCCTTTACATCTGTTATGTATAAAATTGTCGTTATCGCCAACAACATCTAATTCATCTTCGTATATATACTCCTTGCATATTAGACAAGTCCCCATAATACAACCAGACGCCATTACCCCGCAAGCCTCCTCTGTAGCTGTACTACAACCTTGTCCAACTGTTGACTACACCGCACGACTGCCTCGTTCGTCAATTCGTGCTGTTGTGCCAATTCGTACAATTGCTGTTGTAAGTTGTAGTATTGTGTTATTAGATTCATAGATGTTTACTCCTTTTACAACTAGGACATATTTCTTGCCATCTACCCTCTGTCTTTTGACTTATCCATCCATTATATTTCTTGTATTCCACCACTTCACCAAAGCTGTCAAAACATTCTTCCGCTTCTTCTCCGCATATTTCACATATCAAATGATATTTTCCGTATTGTTTATCTATCATTTTCTACACACCCCTTTCTCTTTATAAAAATCATGGTGGGGCAGGGATTTGCACCCTGCATGATAGGCAGGAATCGAACCTGCGACATAGAGATTGCGTCTCCTGCTCTACCAACGTGAGCTACTATCAATACATGAAATACCAGTATTAGTCAAAAAATATATGTCTATACCCTCAACATCAACCAGTTATCCCAATCATCATTGGGTATACTATATCTGTATAGCGTCTACCTATTCCGCCACCCACCAAATGTTATTTTTCTATTGCATAATCATCACCAAGAGAATAACTTAGACCTTTGCTGACAGTCTCTGGATATAATTTATGCACTTTGTTCCAAAATTTTTGCTTTGTGGATTCTGCTTCAATACTGCACTTCAAAGCTTTTTTGAAGCCAAAAGTTTGCTTAACGTATGTGTCCCTTAATTCTTCTAAGGCTACATACTCAACCACCAAGTCAATTAACTCTTTTGGTAGAGGGTATTTCTTTTTCTCGTCCATTTATACACGCCCTTTCTTGTTTTCTTACCATCTAAAGACTAATCCGTGTGAACTATAATCAGTCCATTTTCCTGTCTATACCCAAAGCACAAATTACCATCATCACAAATAAGAGCTAATTCTAAAGACGAAAAATTATGTGGGTTACTTATGATTTTGTATTTAGTGTGACTATATCCGTGTCCAGCGCATTTATAGCAAGTAAATTGTTTCATTTCCTCATCTGTTGGGGTTTTGTCACCAAAAAAATGCTTTGCTTTTGGTTCATAATCTTCTTCATAAATTTGGTGATTTACTTTTGCTTTTTCACGCTCATCCTCGGAAAACGCCCATGAACTATATATTTTTCTTTCAATCACTTTTACACGCCCTTTCTTATTTCCCTGCCAAAGGTTAATTATTTTTATCTGACAAAAGCAATAGTTCTTTCAATGCTATATAAGTTGTGTTATGTTCTAACGCCCCACCCTCACATTTATATTTGCAGTTTTCTAACTGCTTAAATACTTCAGAAGGATTATTTTTAAATTCCTCTTTTGTTTTAATCATGTATTAAACACTCCTTTTATTTTTTATTCTCCGCAAACATACGTTGGCTTCCCACTAACCGCCATTACTTCCCTTCTGAACCGCTCTCTATCGCTGTTGCTTTCTGACATGTGGATAAGATAAATCTCCCTCACCTGCGACAAATCGTTCGCCCTCAAGAATTCCTTCACGTGTTCGAGGCTAAAATGCGACTGCAACAATCTGCTCTTCATTCCAACATCAACCAAGCCGTCCTCTATATTCTGCTGTAGTATGTCATAGGCATAGTTGCATTCGATCATCACGTGCGTTAGTCCTTTGAAACGATACTTGCTATAGTAACTGTCAGTGAGAAACAGCAGTTTTTCCTTTGTCTTGTTGCTATATAACAGATAACCAAACGGCTCCTGTGCATCATGTTCAGTATCAAATGGCAGTATTAGCCACGTGCCAACCCTAAACTGTACCCCTGCCGCAACCTCATGCACACGGTGTCCCTCTAGCCCTAATGTTGTCGCTGTGCCGTGTGATGTGTATAAGTCTATTCCTGCGTTAATTACATCTCTTGCTGCGTGTGAATGATCATCGTGTTCGTGGCTCAATAAACACGCTTGTACCTCATATGTGCGAAAGTTCATCCCCTGCTGTATCTTTCTCCACGGTATGCCACATTCGAGCATTAGCGGGGTAATCCCATCGCTAATACGGTAGCAATTACCCCTACTGCTGCTTGATAATGTCTGTATGTCCATTAAAATGGCGGCTTGTTTTTGGCTACTTGTTCAGCCTGTTTTTGTTCTGGTTGTTCCTGCTCTTTTTGTGGCTCGTCTTGTTGTGGTACTGCCTCGTCATTTTGCTCTGGTGTGATGTCGATTACTTCACTGTTGGCGTTCACCTTAACTTCACTCTCAACTTGCATTTCAGCATCTACGCCTTGGTCTGCTGACAAAGCCGAAATCATTTCAGTAGATAAGAATCCGTACCTAGACAGCAATTGTCTGATGCAAGTTTTATAAGCCATCTCATCGAAATTTGTCTGCCATGGTCCGTTTTTAAAACTTTTACTGTATCTTTTTGCGTGTGCCAGCATTTTATCTGCTGTCATATATACCGACTTAGAAAAGCCATTCAATAACTCAAAATACGCAAAATAGCCAGTTATTTTATCACTTTTAGGCTCTCCTTTGAACTCAACCGCTCCTGTTAATAAATCTTGTTTTACTTCTATCCCCTCAAATACACCACCTGAATTGATATATTTATATTGCCCTGTCCTCATTGCTAATTGGATATATCCACGGTACCCCATTTGAAACTGTGGTTTATTACCGTAAGGAACTACCCACGCAAATCCAAGGCTTTTATTAATAGGTAATTTTAATGTAGCCGCCTTCAAACACTCCGCAATAACATCTTTTGGCTCACACTTTTGTAAATAAGTATCACTACCATATAAATCAATAATACTTGCAACAAAAGCACCTGCATTTTCCTTTAGTGCATTTTTGAACTGTTCCTGTACGCTATCAACCGCTATAATTGCTTTTAATTTTGCCGCTGGCGACACTGCTACTTTATTGTTCTTTTGCTCTGCCATTATTTATCTACCTCCTGATTATTTTCGTCTTGCTCCACATCCACAATAATTCCATGTTTACCCAATTCTTCAATCCAAAATGCCTTAATCTCATCCGTACAATGTGCCATAGCGTCAGCCCATGTCGGAAATCGACCATGCTGATTATAAAAATTGTATTGCCAATAAAGGCTCTGTTGATTATGCGGTTGTTCCGGGTCGTGATTCACGGCACATTGCTGGCAAGTCCCTTTAGGGGGCGGCAACAATACCCCTTCTTTTGCAATATCAATTACCTTAATATTATTCATCCGCTACCTCCACTCTCAATTGTTTATCCTGCTCACTCACCACAAGCCGTATCACCTGTGTATCCATCTCTGGCAACTTTGTTACACTCTCCGCATTATCAATCCATATAGGAGGAACAAAGCCATAGTGTTCAGACAACGTGCGAATAATATCCATACCAATGATAATCTTTTCTCCATTGCTCAACTCACTGCCACAAGACTCACCATGATAGGTAGTCTCGCATATGTCCTCTAAATCGCCATTGACCTGCGTTTTAAACATCTTAAACCTTGCCAATTTAAAGCGACCATTGACCTTCTCTTCTGCCATCCTTGCCTTAGCACGGTTGAATTCCTTACACAAGTACAGCTCCCCACTCAACCGCTCATATTCAGCAGACAAGTCCTTCTCCTGCTTCTCTAACTCCGCAATCTTCGCCGTGTTATTCTTGTGTGTTTCTATTTGTGCCTGTGCGTTCTTTAATGCGTTAATGTCGCTATTTAATGTGTCAATCTCACTTTGTAACTTAGTGATGGAGGCTTGACTATCTCCGCTCTGCTCTAGTGCTGTAATAGCCTGCTGTAGCTCATTTCTCTGCTTATCCACAACCTTATAGGCATCTGTAGTCGTGTCTTTTTGTTGCAATATTGTTATAGCCTGTTGTATAACAGTGTACTCCTTGCGTGATTTTTCTAGTTCCCCTTGTAACTTATCCGCTTCTGTCTGTAATATTTTGACTTCTTGTTTAAGCGTTTCGATATGTTCCGCAATCCCCTTGCCCTCTGTGTTTATCTCTGTTAATTTATCTGCTTTCTCTAAGTTGAATTGTTCCTCAGCCTTCCTTTTAGCTTCCTCCAACTGCTCTTCCGGTATCGTCTGTCCACAAGCAGGACAAGTATCATTTTGCTTAATCTCAAATTCCTTTTTGTTTTCTATTTGCCATTTCTCCCGAAGTTGTACAATTTTTGCTTCTTCTGTCAAAATGGTTTTGGCGTTCGCCTCTATGTCAGTTTCTAATCCTTTGATACGTGATGATATGCTTGTTCCGTTGTCTTTTACTGTGTTTAGCTCTTCTTTTTTCTTGCTTATTTCCTCACCAAGACCAGCCTTAGCATCATTCTCCAATCGCAATAACTGCGCTTCAATCTCCGCCAACTGCTTCCGTTTCTGCGCAATCTCGCCGCCTGATTGCACCTGTACTAGCTCCTGCTGTTTCTCCTGCGATTGTTTTTGTAAAGCGGCTATATCGTTCGCTATTGCCGCTTTATCCATATCAGCCACATCAGGCGTTACTGCTTCAATCCCCTTTCTCCGACCGCTGATGTCACTCTTTTTCTTCTCTATATCCTTTTGCCTAGCCGTTGCAATGTTCTTACAGCTCTCCACAGTTCTGCCCTGTAACATCTCGGGCAATCCTGCTAAGTCTTTGTTGCTTGCAATAACGTCCTCGTCTGATAAACCACCGCATATCTCAAATAACAAGTTACGCCGTTTGTTCCAGTCCATCTGCTCGTTGAAATACGTCGGGTCAGTAAGTAACTTAAACTTATCCTCACCAATCAGCTCCGCAATAAAGGCTTCGTACTCGCCTTTTTTCTTCGGTTCACCGTTGATTACATATTCTGTTGTGTGTCCTGCCAATACGGCTTCAATAGTTCCTTGCTTCTTAACCCATTTTTCCCTAAACACCTTACGAAGCGTAATGCGTTTACTATCTACATCAAACACGCCATCAACGCTATGCTCTAGTTTGTGTATTGGTTTCCCGTCTTTATCTTTTGTTTTAATACCGAAATCTGTTTTGCCAAGGCTGTCCTTGCCAAATAATAGCCATGTAAATGCGTCCTTTAGCGTAGTTTTCTTTGTCCCATTATCGCCAAATACATCTGCATTATTGCCGTTTGGCTCGAATGTGTAATCCCTCTGCCCTTTGAAGTTTAATAAATGTAACGAAATTAATTTAAGTATCATTCTCCTGCCTCCATCTTTATTAATTGAGTTAGCCCTTCCGCCCGCTCTTTCTCTGCCTGTAATTCCCTGCTCAACGTATCAACCTCTTGCTTGCTATGCTCTAACAGCCTGTGTATATCCTCCCAAGAGAGGTCACATTCTGCCGTATCGTACAGTCCAATCGCAACGCCTTGAGCTTTGCAAAATGCAACATCATGTCCAAGCATAAACACAAACCCTCGTCTCTCACACATCGGGCAAGCTTTGCAAAGTTTATCCATTCTGCCCCTCGCTCTCTGCTGGTTGCTTAAACGTGCCTAACAATAAATTCTTTGGTCTATGTTTAGCAATAACCACGGCATATTTCTCTTTATCGGATATACGAACATTTAACCCGGCATATATACCAAAATCACCGCCTGCCTCGATGCCACAGCCTGCCTCGATGCCACCGCCTGCCTCGATGCCATAGCCTGCCTTGATGCCACCGCCTGCCTTGATGCCAT
>Ga0265294_10010857_pt1 | contig 10304 bp, 4 predicted proteins | sample MunlanPumphouse3_FD_192504 | JGI IMG/M metagenome (GOLD analysis project Ga0265294, IMG submission 192504) | Groundwater microbial communities from a municipal landfill in Southern Ontario, Canada - Pumphouse #3 | ecosystem: Environmental > Aquatic > Deep subsurface > Groundwater | place...
AGGCTAAAGGTTGAAGGGGGTAGGTTGAAGGGCTCCCGTAAACGTCCGCTGTGAGTAACGATGTTTTTCCTGGGAGCGCTGACCGTCTGGTCGGCCTTTTGAGCACCAGAGAAGACATTTTGCTCCGGTTGCATTTCGAGCACTTTTTTCCCCTGGTCTGTTGCCAACCCAGAAGCGCGTTGCCGAGCAGACGCTCAGCGTTCCCAGGGTGGGGCTGTCTTCAATCTGCAGCCTTTCTTTTTCTGCAACCTTCAGCCTGCCTCACTAAAAATCATTCATGAAGGCCAGATCAATGTTCACGGGAATCCGTTCGTATTCGATCTGTGTTTCCGGGTCTCGCAGCACCAGGGCATATTCTTTGGTGTTGTCGTAACTGCCTTGTTTGAGCATCAACTTGGCGCTGCGTTTACGATCTTCCATGGTGTCGGAATCACTATCAAAGGTGATGGTTGTTTCATTGCTGATTAACGCATCATCATCTCTGATGGAAATTGTCAGGGTTCGGGGGAGCATACGGTCGCCCACCTTTTCAGTCTGTATGAAGATCCATTTTTGGCGATTGTTGACGATTTTTCTATTGGAACCCAGAAGGGATACCCCGACCTTTTTGACGGCATCAATCACAAGGGCATTGCCGTCCAGTTCTTTGATTGTGATGACCGGTATAATCACTTCCTGAGGCATGGCCCCGCCGTGGATAAAACGGGCTCCTCCTGAAAAATGGAACCGGTTCACGCCTTTGGGCAGCCAGAATTCCATGGATTCACTGGTTCCAGCCGTGACGCGTGTCGAACCGGGCCAGGTCTTGTCTGATGTCCCCAGATTGTTTCCCAGAATAAAGCGTTTGTGTTTTTTGATGCTGCCCTGGGGTTGTATCTCCAGCCCGCTTTTTTCCAAGGAGGTCGGCGGTTGGTCCTGATAGATGAACCCATGGTCGGCCGTTATCAGGATTGTGGTGCCGTTTAAGGCATTGATGATAAATTTGACCAGTGATGTCAGTTTTTCAATGGTGTTCCGTGCTGCCTGAAAGGTTTCGCCTTCGGTGGATGCATGGTCACCTGTGGCATCGATCTGATCGTGATAGATGTACACGGCCCGGAATGGTTTGATATGATCACGTCCCTGATCCTTGCTCATGGCCAGCAGGGTATCAGCCTTGATGCTCATGCCTTCATGTTTGGCCAGGATGGCTCCGCGCTGTTCCAGGGTTGCACAGGGTTGACCGTCTATCATAACCTGATCCGAACCTTCTTTATACCCATAGCTGTCATGGGGAAGTAATGCGGCCATGCCCAGAGCCGTATAGCTTGGCAAAACTCCCAGCTGGGATTTCAGACGAGCTTTGAATCTGGATTGCGTGTTGATGGTACGGGTGAGTTCTTCGCCGACTTCATAGCGCAATGCATCGCTTATGATTACAAAGACCCTGGCTTTGGATTTGGTGCGCAGGATGGGTTGTATGTGGTTGGCAAAGAAATTCTGTTGTTTGAGCACGCCATCAAGCGACCAGTGGTTAAGCAGCCCGTCTTCTCCCTGCATGAATGATCCCCACGAGATGGAGAGCTGGTCCAAATACCAATCACTGTAACAGGATTCCACAAAGGTCTGGACCGTTTTGAGCACGTCCCAGCCTGCCATTTCCACGGTATCTGCCGCTTCGTGAAACAATCGATAGAGTTGATCAAACCGGTACAGTTCTGAGGTGTAGGCATGAAACATGGCAAGGGGGGAGGGATAGCTGAATCCGGCGTCATAGACATTTCTGAGGGCCAGTAGATCGAGCACGGCATCCAGAGCCGCGTAGGCTGTCGCATAGATGTTGCTATCCGTCGTATATCCGGCAAGCTGGACGGTGGCCCAGTGGCCGTCTTTTCTGCGCATTATGGCAGATTTCAGATCTTCCGGTCTGTCCTGATGGGGCTGGATAATTTTGGAGCGCAATCCACGGATGATCTGTTGCTCAACGGCCTCAAAGGTCATCACGTCCAAAAGATTGGTTTCATCAAAGGTCGTGAGCAATTGATCCAGGCCGAGTTCCGAAGCGATTTTTGCAGAAATCTGTGCATACTGTCGGTAATGCCCGAGATGACTGCGCCACTGGGCTGCAAATACCGAGGCATTGGTGACCCGTGTCCTGTTCTCAAAGAGAAAATGGTGCAGGGAGGCAGGAACATCTCCCTTGAGCGTATTGGCAAAGTCATTGACCAGCAGGCGGATCAAAAAATCGGATAGACTGGGTTGTGATACCTTGTATCCGAAGGTTATGCTCAGCTGATCCCAGAAGAAGGGAGCCAGACCAAATTTTTCAATGTCATCCCATACCTTGGGCGGGGTCTTGAGGTCGCATTCTTCAGCGCACAGGAACGCAAAAAGTTTCATTAAAATATCAAAGGTGCCAGCCTGTTCTGCCCGGACAAGAACAGCGATCATTTTCAGATCCAGTTCTTTTTCCTGATCATCCGGCACAATAAATTTCTGGAGACGGGCCATGCGTTCCTGACTGTTGAAGAATTTTTTCCTGAGAGCCAGATGGGAGCGCATGGACTGGTTTGCAAGTCCGAGATCATTGAGGAGAATGGAGGCATGGTCAGCATGAAAAACCCGGCTGTATAATTTGATATCCAGCAACCAGTCCTTGTCAGGTTCGGGCTCAGGATACGGAAAATAGAGCAGATATTTGCCATCCTGGTCCTCCAATTCCAATGTGATCTTGAGTTCAAGGAGACTTTCGGCATCGCATCGGACAGTATGCACTCCGTCCAAAGAAATGGATGAAATGGCATCGATGAATTCTTGGTCAGGATCATACCAAAAAACAATGCGATGGCCGTCAGAATGGAAGATGTCGGTGAGGCTTTCTGTGAGTTGGGTAGTGTTCATGGTTTATTTCGCCTTCTCACCCGTCACAGCTTTCACCTCCGCCAACAACTTCCCAAACTTCCCATAGTTCACCTTGACCCCATCATCCAGATCCAGGGTGATGCGCTGGTCGGCATAGTGGCGCAGGAGTTCGTCAAAGGCCCGGAGTTCTTCCTGCTTTTTGAGCATGGTGGTCAGTTGTTTCTGGATGGTTCTGGACGCGCTGGTAGAGGGGGCTTCATCTTTTTCTTTTTGTAGGTATTCGATGGTAGCGTTGAATTTGCCCTGCAGTGGGGTGACGTACATGGCTCTCATGCGGGAGAGGGTCTTTTCGTTATAGCGGTGCAGGTAGACCAGGCATTCAAAGGCCTTGTTTTTACCCGAGGAAAAGAGCCAGTAGATGGGGCGTTTTTTGTACACCTTGAGATGGTGGTCTTTGAAAAAACTGGTGCTGATAAACCGGCGGATGGTTTCCCGGGGTTCTTCGCCTCGCTTGGGGGCCAGGGAATCGGCCACGAATTTCAGGTTTTCTTCCAGGGTTTCCTTGTTCCAGGTGACCCGCAAAAATTCTTCAAACCGTTTGGACGCATCGTCTTCAAACCAATCACTATCCATGACCGGTACAATGCCGTCTTCGTCCGCTGGAAAAGTGGTGTAGCGGGAGGGATCGAAACTTTCATTCCCGGCATGGGCATAGATCAGCCCTTCTTTGTCCAGAGAGTAGCGGCCCATCATGCAGCCGATGGCGTAGGAGATCAGTTCCTTCATGGTGTCGGCACGGAGGAGGTTTTCCAGTTCCTGTTCGGATTTGTTGTTGCCGTAACGGTAATATGGGTTGCAGGTCAGGGTGATTTCTTTAAGGGGGACGTCTGGGGTGAATTCGTCTTGCAGGCCGTAGGCTTTTAGAAAGATGCGGTTATTTTCTTCTTCGAGGCGTTGCACTTTGATGGTTGCGTCATTCCATTGAGTGTATATAGCAGAGAAGGTTAAAGATAGAGACGCTTGTTTATGCTCAGGGGAGAGGATACGTAACAACTTAAAATTCCATGAATTTTCGTATGCATCCCAGTCATTTTTTGAAAGTTGAATAATATTTGATGCATTTTGTTCAATTTGAAATTTATTAGAGGTCGGTGCATAGATGACTGGGATACTTCCGATGTTTCCTGCTTGAAAGTTAAGTGTTGGATTTAAGGCCGATAAATATTTAAAAGATAGACATGATGCTAATAAGCTAATAATATATAAATAATTTTTTTCTTCTGGGAAACTCGAAGATCCACCAACATCAAAAATAAAACCTTCATCATTCGTTCTAACTCCAAAACAAGAACTGCTTACAAATGACCAGGTTATTGATTTTTTAAAGAAGTATTTAATATTTCTAATTGTTCTAGTTGGTGATCCATATAGTTTTTTTGCATAATCAAGAACCTCTTTACCTCCATTTTCCCAATTTATTAGAAAAAAATTATTCCCAAACCATTTTCTAAAATCTCCTCCTTTGTTGTATGGAAACCATTTTTTTTCTGATTTTATTGATTTTTTTTCAGAGTCACATTTTAGACCAATTTTTTCGTAATCTATTTCGCTCCAAGATCTAACAAAACGAGCATTATCGCTAGATGTCATTCCAAGACGTGCAGGTGCACTTTTCTCTAACAGTGAACCATCGGCAAAAGATTTTCTAAACTGTTCACTCACCCAATACGCAATCGGACTCCCCGGAATCTTCTTAAAATCCTCAGCAGAAGCCCTGAAAAAACAATCTTCAGCCCGTTTCCCATTGCCGGTTTCCGGTGAAATATCAGTCTTTGCTGGCATCTCTTTATACATGGTCATTTCCTTCAACGGTATTGATTATTTCACGCATTGTTTGAGCTGGATGATTGCCATGAGCAGACGATTTATGTGTTTGAAGCTTTCGTTTTGCTGGTACAGGGTATTGATCTCCTTTTCGCCGTGGAAGAGATTGTTCCGCAGGCGGAAGGCGATATACAGGAGTGCCTGGACGGCTCTCCGTTTATGGAAGGGATCGTCCATCAGAGCGTCTTGAACAAACCCTTTGTACTCGGCGCCTGAATTCCCGTTGGGGCCGAATCTGAAATTTTTGAATATGGTATTGGGTTTGTCGTTATGTATGTATCGGTCCTTGAAATACTCAAAAATGGGTGTGATCAGTTCCAGGGGAAGAGATTCCGTAAAGACATCTGCCAACTCTCTGGGATGGATGGTTATTGTCGCAAAGTTTTCACAGCATTCCCTCTCAAACAGATTCCATATCAGTCCGAAATAAAAGATGCTTTGCATCTTGGTTTCATCAATGCGGGGATAATGCCTATTTTTTTGGAGCCAAACCCTCTCGGACATGTCGGGAAAACTATGGGTTGTTGCAGGTTCTTTTGTATTCATTGGTGTTTTACCCCGCGTGATGATTTCGTTTTACTGGTATTGAGTTGCAAAAATTGACTCTAACCGTGATGACGTTGCCCCTGAGCGAATGTCTTTTCGGCCTTTTTGGCACCCCCATAAAGGCCATGTGTTCATCTTAGTATACGGCAGTAGTTTCCTTTATCCGTTGTTTTGGAAGAGGTGCGTTGCGGACTTGTTCCGGTGTTCTTGGGAGGGGCTTTGAACGTATGGCATCTCGAAACATTTTGGATTTTTCAGATTCTGATTTTCCATCTACTAAGCGAATATATGCGCCTTTATATTTGGAATAATTTATATTTTTGAGGACAAAGGCCGTAGTCTGAACAACTTCACCGCTGATGCTGTCAAAGGCTCTTGCTCCAAGATGGATCATGGAGACGAGTGTTTTTGTATTCAAAATTTTGTCACGTAATTTTTCAAAAGAAGAAAGAAACATCCAGCTTTGCATAGTAATGAGTGCCGCCAATCCAGTCCTTTTTGTCATTTTTAAATTTTGTTCAATAAACATGGCAAAAAGATCAGATTTGCTGTCGGGAAAATTTTCTTTGGCAAATTGTTTGAGTTGCTTATTCTGCCCCTTCCCACCCATATACGGTGGATTTGCAACCACGAAGTCATATTTCTTTGCCAACAATTTCGCCTGTCGCACCAGTGGTGATATCCGTTCCGCCCATAGTATTCCTCTGTCTTTCCGCTTTTCAGCATTCCTCAAAACCTCATCAAATAACGGCAGACTATCCCGCAGATTTCCAGGAACACGTAACAGTGACCCAAAGGTCTTTGCGTCATGGAAAAAATCCAGCAAGGCACCCAGCTCTTCCTTACTCACTTTGGGTGCTACCTCGGTTTTCAGGACTCCCTGGGTTTCTTTGGTATTGATGAAATAGAGTTGCCGTTCTTTTTGTCCGCTCAGATTGATAACCTGCTTTTTCAAGAGTACTTCGGCCGCTTTTTCGAGATCCAGTCCTTTGCTTTCCTGGATGGCCGTGACATTGAGCCGGACCGGCTTTTCGGGATTCAGGATACGCCGATCATCACCCCGGGCCTTCATGAATACCGTGAATCGGGCCATTTGAGCGGCACGGTCATCGATATCCAAACCAAAGAGATTTTTTTCCAGGATCAATCGGGGGATATCTCGGGTCCGGTAGCCCCGTTCCTGATATATTTCTTTGAACAGGTCATAGGCCTCGGCCAGGATATGGCCTGATCCGCATGCTGGGTCCATGAAGGTGAGCTCTTCGGGATTCAGTTCCTCAGGAGTCGCCGTCTTGATCTGGGCCTCGACCTCTGGCGTCTGTTCACCGGGAGAAATGTAATACTCCATCTTGTCTTTGAGGGGAGAATCCGGGTAGGTCATGAGCCATTTGCGCCCCAGGGTATTCTGGACCATGTATTTGACGATCCAATTGGGGGTGAAAAGCTGGGTGGCTGCGGGGATGTCTTCATCCTTGACCACCTTGCCGATGACCTGATCCTTTTTTTCCGAAATATAAAACTGGTAGAGCCAACCCACGATTTCGATCTGCTGCCAGTCCTCTTCGGGGATGGTGTGTACCAGTTTATGGATGGGCGAATTGGTCTGGAGCAGGTTCTCGGGCAGGAGGAGTTCCGTGGCATCGTTCATCTTTTCAAACAGAGTGGGCATGACCCTGTTCAGGGCATTGCATTGTTTGACCAAAATCATTCGGTACAGCTCTGCGTCCTTGTTTCCTGCCAGACGTAGCTCAATGATTTTGTCTTTATCCAGCCCCTCCAGTTCAACACTGGTGGCCTTTTCTAGAATTTCTGGGATATCCGATCCGTTGGGATTGCTCAAAACCCGGCAGCCGTGTCCCAGATAATCGTGCAACTCCATATACCGGATGGCGCATAAACGGTTGAACCAGGTATACGCCACCTCTTCCATGACCTGTGAGAATCCTTTGACCCGTATCAGCTCCTCAAGGCGTTTGCGACGGTCTGCAACTTCTTTGGGAAAGGGTCGCCCCGCAATGATGGCAAAATCCCCCTTGGTTTCAACCGGCTCAATATACTCATCAGAGAGCCCAAGGGCTTTTGCACGATCCGAAACAACCTGGATACATTCCAGACGGGCCGCAGGGGCGTAGGATTTCAGGATGGATTTATTCATGTGAGTGCCTGGTTAAGAGATAAGGTTCAAAGTTTGTTTGGGGGAAGGCCTCGCCATACGTTGCTTTCTATTTCCAGCGAAAGATGAGTTTTTCCTGGGAACGCCGGAGCTGGTCGGCCTTTCGAGCACATGAGAATGACTCTCTGCTCGTAATTTTATGGCGGTCAATTCCATAATCCGTTGCCATCGCCACAGCGCGTTGCCGAGCAGACGCTCGGCGTTCCCAGGCAGGGAGGCCGTGACAGTCTTTATTGCAACCGTATTTGGATGCCATCGCCCAATTCCTTCAGGAGCATCTGCTTTAACTGGCTCGTAACACTTTCCACATCCTCATTTGTTTCAAGGATATTCATGGTCACGGCTGAAGCCAGTCTTATGGACTTCGTTTTTTTTGCCGGTGGAGGCTTAGGATCATCCTTATGTTTTTCTCGTGCAATCTTGTCCCATGCTTCAGCAAAGGCATCATCAAATTCATTGAGCTGGTAGGAGATATTCGGGATGCAGGTTTCTGCTGCAATCTTGATGTTTATCTGTTGGAGCGGATAGAGCACCTGATTGTGGAAGTCCCCATCATTATTCAAGGCATCCAGTTCTGTGGTGATGGCTTTGATTTGGGGCTCGATATTCAGCAGGGCTTTTTCTCGTGCCAAGGAGAGCATCTGGTCGTTGATGGCTTCGATTTTGGCCACCAGGGGACCCACGTCTTTGATCATCCCGTACGGCGCTGGATTTTCATGGATTTCCTGCAATCGTTTCAAGGTTTTCTGGGCGTCGGCGTCCTTATACAATGCCGCTTCATTGGGACCGAACTGTTGCAGGGCGATCCTCAGTTTTTCCCAGGTTGGACGTTGGTTGGTATAAAAATCTGTAAGTTCGTGCAGGTCGTCGGAGGTGTCCAGAAGATCATCTTTTTTGGTGTTCAATGCCTGGATAAAGGCAAAGGTGTCCCTGATGGCCAGCAGATTTTTGGTGCATTCACGTCCATCCTCGATTGCACGGGCACCGGGATAGTCTCCCGTCAGGGCCAGTTGTCTGTACTGGTTCAGGGTTTCATCCCATGAACGCAGGTGGCCACGGAGTGCTTTGACCAGCTCTTCCAGATCTTCCGGTCCCACTTTGCCAAAGGCTTCCTGGCAGAGTTTACGCGCTTTGTCGGTTTCATCTTTGGTAGGGAGTTTGCGCTGGATGATCTTGATGGTTTTCCATTGCGCTGTTTTGAGCATGAGAGGCAGAGCCTCCCGGGGTTCCAGGGGAGAAGCGTCCGTAAGGAGGTTGATTTCAGCCGCCATGAAGATACGGGCCACCAGCAGGATGATTTCCCATTCGGGCCATCCGTAGGGTTTGGCCGAAAAGTGTTCCACCAGTTCATGGAGAAGAATACGGCGATTGCTGCCTGCAAGGAGCCCCATGTATTCCTGTATTTCTTTGATGGCCTGTCCATTTATTTTAGGGAGGTCCATTTTTAACATCGGTCCGCTTACATCAGAGGAGAGAAGAACCGCTTTGATCTCTTTGGTCGGATCGGGGTGGAGTCGTGTCAGGTACTTGAATTTGATGAATAGATTTTTGACTATGTATTCGAACACCTCATCAAGACCTGCCCTGGCGGTTTGCCCTTTGGGAGTCATTTGCTGTCCCATGGCATACACCGGTGCGTCGGTAATGATTTTTTCCAGGAGGATGTTCAGACGGGTCTTGCGATCACGGTTTTCTTCCTGCCGGTCCCGAAGTATCTTTTTGAAACTGGAAGGGGCCGAGGCATCGCTTTTTTGGCGGATATATTTATCTGTCTGAAGGTAGGTTTGTATTTCTGTCTGCAGAGTTTTTCCGGGATTGTCCGGAAGGATGTATACGGCCCGTCCATTGTGCTCACTGGAATACAGAACGCATTTCATGGGATTGAAGAGGGGGTATTCTGCGTTGAGGGGGGTGATGATCTCCACGCCGATTTCGTGATCGATTTTGCTGCCGTAGGGATGATTGTCGAGAATTCTTCCGAATCCGTAATCCCGGTTGTAGGGTTTATATTTGAATTTATTTTGTCCCTTGAAGATTTCTTCAAAGATACGTTCGGACATAAACTTGAGCTCTTCCGTGTCGGCAATGCTCATCCCCTTAATTTCTCGGCCCACGTCGCGTTCTTCGTTGGTCAGAAAAAAATATTGATCCCCATTGCGGTTGATCAGGGTTTGTTTTTCCAGCCGCTGCAATCCAGCTTCGATGGTGCGTTTAAGGGCCAGGCGGTCGGTATCCACCCTGTCGATGAACAGGGTAACCAGGTTGTCCACATTGGGTTTGATGATATCCACGTAACGGATCAAAAAAAGGGTTTGCAAAAGATGACAATCAAAGGGCCGTTGGAGCCCGGAATTGTCTTCGGCCTGCTCAAGGGTCATCTTGACTGCGGTATCCAGGAAACTTTCGATGGCAGGGTAGAATTCGTACAGAGGAACCAGAGCCCCCACGTCTTTGGTCGAAATATTTTTTGCAGCAGATTGGAAGGCATCCAGCATGGACCGTTCACCACGGCTGAGATGCATGCCCGTTGCCCCGGCCTTGCGGATGGATTCGAAAACTTTTTGAACAAGCTGGAAGTGATAGGGGGCAAAGGGATAGGTCTGGATAAAATCGGAACTGTCCTGATAGGTTTTTAGGGTTGCGCTGTCGTGGGAAAAACTGAGCTGACTTTTGAGGATATCTCCCTTTTCTTGAAAAAGACTTTCAAGTTCGATTCTCGCTTCGGGAGTTTTTTCCAGTAATCGGGTCTGGATGACTTCGTCGGTATTGCTGCTGGACAAGGACAATCGGGTAAAAAATCTCCCCTGGATTTTGGAAAAATCATTGGCTTTGCTGGATTTGAGGTCACCAAGGATGGCGT
>Ga0265294_10010858_pt1 | contig 10303 bp, 16 predicted proteins | sample MunlanPumphouse3_FD_192504 | JGI IMG/M metagenome (GOLD analysis project Ga0265294, IMG submission 192504) | Groundwater microbial communities from a municipal landfill in Southern Ontario, Canada - Pumphouse #3 | ecosystem: Environmental > Aquatic > Deep subsurface > Groundwater | place...
CATATTTTTGTGACTTGAGATCATTAAAACTTGAGCTCTTGGTGACTCTTTAATCTTGACACCCTAAAATTACCTTTTATTCTCCTTCTTGAGTCTAAGGTTATATTCACAATATAGGAAAAAGTTCGGAGTGGCATGATATTTTTTGAACAAATTTTAACGTAACTGCAGACAACATTGGTAATGATGAAGCAAAATGGAAAGACTATAACTTCGCAGCAGGTGTGTTTGTTGAACCAAACACTTTATTTGAAATGAATGAAGAGTGGGAGGACGAAGAGTTTTACTACTCAAAAGTTGATGGTAACGATGATGGCTTTTTCAAAAGCCTTACACAATTCATTCAAGATGGAAATGAAGAAAAATGGAACCACGTAATCGAACTCTTTTTGGAGTTGGGATATTAAATTTAATTACTTACCGTCCTCAATTCTTTTGGGGACGGTTTTGTGTTATATTTACATTAATAATAACACTTAACAATTACGATAAGATGAAAACTTTAAAATTTAGAAAGCACAACTTGCTATACATATTGTTAATGTGCGTTGGGTGTGTTGAACCAAACGTAAAACAAACAACACCACAATATACTATTGCCACAGGGGCTAAAATCAAAATAATTGAGATAGATAGTTGTGAATACATATTTTATGAAGGTGCTTGTGGAATGGCGATTGCACATAAAGGCAATTGTAAGTACTGTACTGAGCGTGTGAAGGCAAATGCACGTTAATAAACTTAGATGTCAATTTTATTTTTTACAGAAACTATATTACTTATAACACTTAACAATTACGATTATGATAAAAGAAATTCTAGACGAAATCGCAAATGAAGGAAGCACTAACCAAAAAATGGTTATCCTTAAAAAGTATAAAGACAACACAACACTACAACAAGTGATGTATCTTGCACGTTCTAAGCGTGTTAAATTCTATATTAAACAAATTCCATTCTATACCAATGGAACAGTAACAACCACTCTTGAAGATGCAATGAATGCATTAGGTGCTTTATCTTCTCGCACACTTACAGGTAATGATGCTTCTGAATATCTTGGAAGAATCTTATCAAATCTTTCTAAAGATGACGCATACGTTATCGAAAGAATTATTGATAAAGATTTGAAAATTGGAATGGGAAGCAACATCAATAAGGTTATTCCAAACCTCATCGAAAAGACTCCATATATGGGAGCAAAACCATTCTCTGTAAAACTCGCAAAAGAAATATTTGAATTAACCAAAGCCGATGTTAAAGCTGGTCTTAGACATCGTTGGGGTTATGCAGATGTTAAAATGGATGGCCGATACAACAATGCAATCATCAGAGGTGGTGAAGTTGAATTGGAATCACGACAAGGCGAAACAGTGATCTTATCGGGTAAATTTGTTGAAGAGTTATCTAAATTTCCTGATTGTGTTCTTAATGGTGAACTAACAATTGATGGTGAACCAAACCGCTCAGTTGCGAATGGAATCGTTTCATCTCTAATCGATATCACTAAGAAAGAGAATGAACGTGGATTAAATGAACATCGCAAAAAAGTAATGGCATTTGAAAAACAACATGGTTGTACATTACAGGCAATGATGGATAGAGTGGTATACACCATTTGGGACACCATTACAATTGATGAATACTTCACAAAAGCATCAAACACTCCATATTATATTAGATGGAACACTGTTCAAAACATGATTAATACCGTTGGTTCTACGATGGTTAGAGAGGTTGAAAAGGTTCGTGTAAACACTTATGAAGAAGCGATCACATTCTTTCAATCATGTTTGAATAGAGGTTTGGAAGGTGCAATTCTCAAAACATTTGACGGTGTTTGGAAAGATTCAAAACCAACATGGCAAGTTAAAATGAAATTGGAGATGGATATTGATTTGAAAGTAGTTGGATTCAAATACGGAACTCCAGGTTCTAAAAACGAAAATGTTATCTCTACACTCATCTGTGAATCTGAAGATGGTAAATTATCTACCAATCCAGCTGGTATGTCAGAAGCACTTATGCAATATGTAACTGATCACCAAACAGAATTGAAAGGAGCAATAGTACATGTGCAATGTAATGGTATTTCACAGGATTCAACAGGAGCATATTCCTTAATGCATCCAAGAGTTGGTGCACAAGAGTTCCGAGATGACAAAACCAAAGCGGATACATTACCTGAAATACAGGCAATTGAAAATATGGCCAAAGGTTTATCATAATCATATCGTAAGTTTAAGTGTTGGGGAAGGAGAAATTCTTCCCCTTTTTTTGTCCTCAATATTTTTCTTACCGTAATTGTGTTATATTTACTTATAACAAATTAATTAATAACTTAATACTTACGACAATGGCAATAGAAAAATTAACTTTCGCAGAAGTAATAAAAGAAATTAGAGTTATCCACATGTGGCCAGGCGGTGTTGAATACATCGCTGATGAATGGACTCAATTTCAGTTTGAATCAAAGAGACCTCATTTTAATAACGGTGAGACTAAGGAAGAGATTAAATCATATAGAGAAATGTACAGTAGCGCAAATAAAAATTTGGCGAAATGGAAAAAAGGACTTAGAATACTAATTAAGATTGCTAAGAAGGGTCCTGGTGCATTTGAACGTATTGGTAACGCAATCCATGGAAATGGAGCTAAAAGTAACATAGATTATTTTTGGAAATTATATCGCACCATTTCTACTGACGATATTATAAAAATGGGTGAATTAAATAAAACTCCACAGATAACATCTTATGTTGACGGATCATATGATTATTCGTTTTAATCGTTTTCAATTTTTTTCTGCCAATAAATTGGTTATATTTACTTATACAAATTTGGTTATCCAATCTAAAGATTAAGAGTCTTCAATAATGTTAGGATTTACTAAACCAAAAGAATTCGACTAAACGTCTACCGAGGATAGGAGGGGTAGTAGATATGGAATCCAAATTTGTTTTTATAACTTTATAACAACTTTAAAAACTTACAACATGAAAAACGTTACATTTATCAATAGAGTTTATCCTGGAAATGATTGGGATTATAAAGCAGTAGTCTTTAGAACAACAAACACTACTGGTCATCCAACAGATTTAGTATATGGAATCATCCATTGTGGTGGTCATACATATGAATCTTTCGAAACGTATACGGGTGAAAACTACATTAATGGAGCTCCTAATAAATCTTATTCAAGAGCTACACGAAACATTTCTTCAGTTCCTGAATTGTATGCAAATCATTTCAAAGAAATGAAAGAGATCCATGAAAAAACTTTATGGTCAACTGTAGAAAAATCATAATACAATTCTTTTCTGCAACAAAATTGGTTATATTTACTTATACATTAATAATAACAAAAACATAAAGATATGGCATCAAGAGGCGGAAGAGATTTTCACGGACAGGCACAAGCAGGATTCGAACAAACTATTAGTTCCGACAAAATCAGGGTATCATTTAATATGTTCACCGTTTAATTTACAAAAGTTCAGAAAAAAATATGTAAATATTGATGTACACAAAAATAACCCGACTTTGTTATATCTAAATAATGAAAATTTTTAAGTAAAATATTTTTATTATTAAAAATAAAGTGTTATATTTACATATAATCTTAATGAATTTGTATTCAATGAGAACAAAGAAATAACAAAAATTAAAAAATTAATAAATAATAAAAAAATAAAAACTATTTCTATATAAAGTAAAAATAATAAATAATATAATAAAATATTATAATTATATGGAAGATATTGTATTAGACAAAATGGAAAGATACTTTGGCAAAATGAGTAGTCTTTTAAATGATGTAAATAGATTTAAAAAAATTCGTATTGCAAAAGATTATATGAGGTCTGAAGAAGCTATGAAGTACCTTAATATTTGTAAAAGAACTTGGCAAACATATAGAAATAAAAATTATTTTAAATTTTATAAAATAGGACATCTTATATATGTTAAAAATGAAGACCTTGATGAATTTAAAAAATCAAAACATTATTTAAAACAGCAAACAAAAAAATTACATACAAAGAAAAAAAATAAATAGTTCAAGTTCTCTTGGTGTAATTGGATAACACGGTTGGTCTACGGAACCAAAGACTATATGTTCGACTCATATAGAGAACACAATATAATATTTCGGGTAGTAAACCCCACTGCTTTAGCTGTGTGAGTTTCAGGTTTCAAAATATAACGCAGTTTTCTGGCAACTGTTTTATATTGCTAGTTATAGCCAGTTAAATTTTAAAAATATGTTAGATACAAAGCAAATTAGAGTTGCCGCAATTAATGGTATTTGTCCAGAATGCGGAGCTTTACTAAGATTATCAAGAATACGTAAAAAACGATGGTTTAGTAAAAAAAGTAAAACTACAATAACAGGAATAGAATGTCCAAATAAACATGATTTAGACTATAATAAAAGGCTTGGGTTTACTAAATCTATATATAGAGATACAACAGTGCATTATGATTTAAGTGATTATACCAATATTATATATGAAGATACCAAACATAAAGCTATTAAAATACAGTATGCCAAATTTTATGCATGGTTATCTGATTAATTGGCCAAAAGCCTATTCGCGCGGAAAAGAAGTCCCTATGTCAAACGCTGCGGAGTTGTATGACTTTTTAAACGACCGCTAACACTGGCGGTATGAAATCGAAGCGGATTGCGAGCGATAAACTGTCAGCCACCACCGAAGATTGAACGGTCAAGAAAAAGATAAAGTATTAACTTTGGCTGAACAAATCGCAAAGGCTGAGAAAGATAAGGAAGAGGCTTTCGCGGCTAAAACCGACCAAAAGAATAAAGAACGTAACGAAGAAGAAGAAGTTCGTTTCTCTAATTACAGAGAGCCTAACAAAATCGTTCCAAAAAACGAACGTGAACCAAAAGAAAAGAAAGAACGTAAACCAAGAGTATCAACACCTGAGTTTATGGATGAAACGAAAGATGTTGTTCTAATCGAAGTTCTTTACGGAATCGAAGGTTCAAAAATCGACATCACAGATAAAGTACAACCTGGACAAAAAGTGAATAACAAAGCAGCTGGTCAAGATCCTGCTCCAGGCAAAAGAAAAAAAGTATTCGTGAAAGCGACTGTTGATGGAGAAGAAGTTGAAAAAACATTTGCAGAAGGAAAATATTTAATTTTTTAAGATTCTCAATTTTTTTCTGCCAATAAATTGATTATATTACTTATACAAATTAATTAAAACAAAACATCAAGCTGAAAAAAAAATAAATTAAAAAACAGATTTACAATTCTTTTCAGCAACAAAATTGGTTATATTTACTTATACAAATTCAAATAACATTAATTAACTTACAAATACTTACTATTATGGCAACGTTATCGGAAAAAACAATCGGAACAATGACAGCAACAGCAATCGTTGAAGCAGTAGAAAAAAACTATGGTGTTGCAATCACAATTTCAACCAAAAACAAAAACGCAATAGTTAAAAAAGCGATCGAGATCATCAACAACAATGATTCAGTAGAAACTCCAACTCCAGCTAAAAAAGCTGCTCCTAAAACAGCAAAGGCTGCAAAAGCCACACATACCAGAACTCCAAAAGTTGAAGCAACCGATGTAACAATCACAAAAGCTCTATACGGAATTGAAGGAGTTGAACAAATCGATATCACCGATAAAGTTAGTGTTGGAATAGGTGTAAATAACAAACTTGTAGGTTCTGACCCAGTTCCAGGAAAAAAGAAAAAAGTAACTGTTACAGCTACAGTAAACGGTGAAGAAGTAACTAAAAACTTCGCAGAACGCCAACCAGTTATCTTCTATGTTAAAGCAGAAGCTCCAGCTGCAGAAGAAACACCGGCAGAAGACACTGAGGAAGCTGAAACACCATCAGAAACAACTGCAGAAACAGAGAATGCACCAGAGGCAGAATCTGAGGCAGAAGAATCTGCTGAATAGAAATTATGGAGGGTGGTACAAGATTTTGGTATTGAGGTTCGAATCCTCTACCACCCACAAGTTGTTAGTTGTTATATTTATGTTGTGCTATTAAAAGGGAAGTTTAATCTTCCTTTTTTTATGCTTACAATTTTTTTCTTATATAAAATTGGTTATTTTTACTTATACATTAATAATAACACTAAAAACTTACGACAATGATGCACGAACACGATTTACTATATCCTGCAAATACTCCAATGAGCCTTATAACATACAAAGGAGTTGAATATGTACAACACCACATAACAGATGAATGTCCATATACGGATGAAGAACTAACGGAGATGGCTGAAAAGGCATCATTTGAAAACATATTCAGTTTAACACATACTTATCCAATGTAGACATGAAATTATTCGTTCCAGAAATCGGCAAAAATACAATCTTACAGGTAGATAGAATATGGCATGAGTGATTACAGTTCATTATCGTTCATTGTCAAAAATGGGTGACCATAGGTAAAAGATTTTGGGCAAAACTCGAAGATGTTAATAACATCAATTGTGTTCTTGCTTAGCTATAAACCACAGCGTTTGATGGTTCCTAATATAAAGGTGCCATCAAGCTCTGGCAACATTATACATTATGAAGCATATACTCATTTTTTGTATTGCATTCTTATGCACTGCATACACACAACGTGACATTGAAGTTCCAACATTCTATTCTTATGGTGGGTCTCCTCACATGTTATTGTATATCGATCATGATTTTATTGGATATGATGTGATATACTATGCAGATTTGAACAACATTATGACTTCTGCTATGTATGATGTGGATGAGTATTCCAATATAGTTTATAATATAAATAGATGGAGCACATTGTCGAGCACTTCACGAGCAAGTGCTTCACAGATGATGAGTTCGCAAGGAATAGAAGTCTCCTTTGTCCCGATTGAAGCAATGAATTCGAAAGTTATGAATCCATTAACATATACACAAAAACATTATTTGACTAAGGCGGGAATTATGTTGACTGAAAAAAATATGTATAAACCTTAGTTGACAATTTTATTTTTACAGAAAATAGTTATATTTACTTATACATTAATTACTAATAATAAAAACTTACGACGATGAAAACATTAACAATCGCAGTATTAGACTACTCAAGTACAGAAGTACATATCTTTGATTTACCAGACAATTTTACAGTTAAAACGCCAGGTGAAGAAGTTGATGAACATTTGGAAAGTTTAGGTTATAATATCAATGACATCAATTGGATGACAGGAGAGGACCTCACTCTTCTTCAACATGAAGCGATTCCGCATGTTCATTATTCGACTCGTCCAACTCATCCAAATGTTATATCAGCAGCTGAGATTTGGGATAACACACCACCAGAAGAAAGAGCAAAATTCTTGTGCGATATTGAAGACCGAAAGTTAATCAATCTAAATTCGGGAGATTTACCTTTACCTTCAATGATTGGAATATATTGTGCAATGAAATTCATGGGATAACGCACGCAATGCTTTGGAAAAAAATATTTTGGTGCAAGCAATTAAAAACGACATTGCAAAAATTGCACCCACCGATGCTCGAGTGCTTATAACCGTTTTTTGTGCGCATAAAGTCCTGACTTTGTAGCAACAAAATGCGGACTTTATAACAACAAAGTACGGACTTTGTTTTTTTCCAAACTCATAAAAAATGAAAAATAAGATTTAGATAAAACGGAGATGCCGATTAATATTATTCAACGCAAATGTCGTGTTGGATGGAATGCTTCATCTCGGTTACTCACTTATTTAATAAAAGAAAAAAAGATTGCTAAAAACAATCACATTTACATCGTTCTTTAACATGAACGCTAACGGTCGCAAATACATGCAGTTGCCGAATGCGGGGCTTGTGCCTGTCGAACCGAACTATACTAATTGCGGGCTATGCTGTTTATTTTCAGAACGAATACGGCAATTGACATGTATTTGTTGTTAACTGCCGGGATTTGATGAAAAATAATTACGAAATATCGAAAAATAATTCATTTTTTAGATACAACATATTACTATATTTCGTATTTTTACAAAGTAATCAAAAAGCAAAAACATCATGACAGCACAAGAAATTTTAAAACAAGCAGAAAGTTACTTCAAATTAGATCTTGAATATTTGAGTTTAGAATATAACGGAATGCCTATTAAAATAAGGATGAATAAGAATCACGGAAGAAACCACGGAAGAAATGATGACAATATGATGCATAATCTTTCTTTAGTATCAGAACGTGGTAACGGGGGTTCAAATCAAGATAGTTATTTTGAGAACGAAATATCATCAGTAACATATATTCAGAAACAAGTTTGGGGGATTAGTGATTGGGAAGATGCCGAAAATGCAATTATTGAATTTTTATCTGATATTGACTTTGCAAATTAAAAAGAACTATGAAAATTAACGAATTAATAAAAGCTGCAAGGATTAAGCAAAATCCGTTAAACGAAGTGGAGGCAAAATAAACACAAAAAAATAGAACACAAACCTTTATTCTACAAACTCTTTGTTCGAAGTGAATTTTCATTTCGGCAAGGAGTTTTTTACTTCAAAGTCATCTCAAACCTAATTTTAGATTAACTGAAATTACAGAGAACTTCCCCTCGAATATTTTCAAAAAAGCAATATTTTTTGGAACAATCTTCCACCAGAAGATAGAATACGTATTCCAGTAGACAATGTTGATTACAATGAAAGTTTCGAAAATCAATAATATGAAACAGCTCAAATACACATTGCGAAAATTTTTGTAATAAAAAGATATATTGTGTAGTTCACAATTCTTTTCTTACGGAAATTATGTTATATTTACATATACAAATTAACTAACATATTAAATTTACGACTATGGCAAAGAAAAATTTATTTGGAGCGGCAAAAGCAAAAGCACCTAAAGTAGACCCTAAAAAAGCAAAAGAAGAAGTAATTTTAACTTGTTCTATCTTTCATGAGTCATTAAGCCGATTAGCAGAAGTTAACAAACAAATGACTGAGTTGGCTGCCGAGGAAAAAATCCTCAAGGATGAGGTGAGAACTCAATCAATTAAAGCATTCATAGATCTTTACGAACGAAAGAAAAAATATCCAGGTTCATTCCAAGTTCGTTCAACGGCTCCTAAAAATGATCCTACTGCTTCATTATTATTCCTTCCAACCGATAAATATATCAAAATCGATGAAGAACGTGCAGAGGAGTTGGAAGCAGCATACGGTAGCGAAATTGTTGAAGAAACAACGGTGTATACCATGGATGCTAGATTGGTTGAGGAATATGGAGAAATCATCTCTGATTTAATCATGAACAGTAAGGATATTCCTGAAGACGACAAAGATTGTTTAATCTCTGCAACAACATCATACACAATCAAAAAAGGAACCATCTCTGAATTAACAACCACTTACTCGGATGTACCATTAAGAGAAATTCTAGAGGACATCAAACCAGTATACCAAATAAAAGATGTAAAAATCGATAAATAGTCATACATAATTCAGAAAGGGAAGCTGAAGTTTCCCTTTCTTATGTTTACAATTTTATTTTTACAGAAACTATATTATATTTACTTATATAAAAAATTTACTTAAACTTATAAAACTTATAATTATGAAAAAACTTATTTTTATTTTAGGCGTAATTGCCTTTGGATTGTATTTCACTTCATGTGAAAAAGAAGAAGGATTTGAACCAATTGAACCAACAGTAGTAACAGACACTATCATTATGTATGATACGACTTCTACAAAGATTGCAATCACACAAATGTTTAACGCAGGGTATGATTCATTAACTATTGTTAATGACACATTGTGTTTCTATGACACGGTAGAATACTTTATGTGTGAACGGTGGGTATTAGTTAGTTATGATGGAGGTGATTATGACACAGCACAATATGATTATTATTCATATATGCCTGAACCAGAGATGAAAACATATTTTCATGGTGTAGTAGCTACCGATAGTAGTATACGTGGTATTTCTTTAACTAAAGATACAACTTATATACTTGATATGTTCACATATAATAAAGAACTGAACACAATAGAAATGGAAATTCCACAATTATATTTTGAAAATCAATTAGAGACTATAGACGGTAACTTTATCTTTAAATTAGACGATAATTTTTTAATTGAAAGTGGAACGTGTGCATATGATCATACATCGGCGATATATGGAAATGATGAAACTAATTATGAAACATATATAAATGGTTCTATAACAGAACAATATGGAACATATGAAGTTAATGTTGAATATTGCACTGTCGAAGTTAGCATTCTTCCTTGTACAATAAAACATA
>Ga0265294_10010860_pt1 | contig 10303 bp, 10 predicted proteins | sample MunlanPumphouse3_FD_192504 | JGI IMG/M metagenome (GOLD analysis project Ga0265294, IMG submission 192504) | Groundwater microbial communities from a municipal landfill in Southern Ontario, Canada - Pumphouse #3 | ecosystem: Environmental > Aquatic > Deep subsurface > Groundwater | place...
TTGTAAAGAATAAAGAGGGCAATTTTTGTAAGATTGCCAATAAAAAAGAGGTTATTATGAAACGTTCATTTATTCGTGAAATACTCGAATCCATCGATGAAGAAACCATCTCTTTTGCGGGTGGTTTGCCCAATAAAGCACTTTTCCCATTACAGCAGTTACAAAAAGCCAGTAACACCATTTTTAACAATCCCAAAGTATTGCAATACAGTCTTAGCAATGGGATAAAAAGTTTGCGCCAAAAAATAGCCAAACAATATAACCAAGAAGGTTTTGAAAGTACAGAAGATAATATTTTAATTACTACAGGAAGCCAACAAGCCATGTATATCATTGCAAAATATTTTCAAAGTAAAGCCATCACCATTGAAGAACCTTCGTATTTGGGGGCGATGAATATTTTTAGACTCAATGCTTTAAAAATGAGTGGTGTAAAATTAGAAGAAGATGGTATTGATTTAAACGCCTTTGAAGAGAGTTTTAAAAGCACACAACTGGCGTATTTGATTCCCGATTTTCAGAATCCTTTTTCTTCAACGTACAGCGATGAAAAAAGAGAAGAGGTTGCTAAAATTGTGCAAAAATACGATGGAATTTTAATCGAAGATGCGCCATATCGAGAACTCTATTTTGACAAAAAACATCCAACCATCAGCGCTTTAATTCCCCATCAAAGTTTTCATTTAGGCAGTTTTTCAAAAACATTAGCACCCAGTTTACGAATAGGTTGGATCCGTGCAAGTAAAGAGTTGATTCAATCTCTTTTAATCATCAAAGAGAGTATCGATTTACACAGTTGTGGGATTTCACAATACATTTTAGATGAATACTTAAACGATGAAAGCCAATATACAAAGCATTTAGAAACCTTACGACGGGAATACCAAGCCAAAATGAATTTTTTTACCCAAACATTAGAAGAAATTTTGCCCGAGTTTAAGTTCACAAAACCACAAGGTGGAATGTTTATTTATGGCAATTTAGAAGGGATAGACAGTTTTGCTTTGGTTCAAAAATGTATTCAAAATAAAGTGGTGTACGTCCCAGGAAGTGAATTTTACATAGAAAAAAGAGTTAATGGTGAAATACGGTTTAACTATTCACACAGCAATTTTGAAGCAATTACCAAAGGAATAGGGCTTATTAAAAACTCTTTATAAATTGTCAAATAAATTTGACCCTTTTGGAACACAACTTGTATAGTGTGTGGTGGGGAAAATAAAAAGGGGAAAATATGGAAGAACTAAGAGATCGTTATGTCACTTTTGCCAACATTGATTGCTATAAAAATGCTGTTGATGCTTTGGATGCTATGAAAGCGTTGTTTACACAATATCCAAATGCCTATAACAGTTTTTGGGAGCGTTTTTATGAGCATATTCCTGAAAATTATGCCGATTGTTATGAAAAAGAGGGCTACAAAGATATTTTATATTATGTCTGTTCTAATGTATTTTATATTTCAGATTTGTTTGAAGAGTATGATTTTGAACAAGGAATAGCTATATTAGACAGAGCTGAGTTGGAGTGTTGTTAAAATGTTTATTTTTAAAATCTAAAATAGGTTTCTATTTTAGATTTTAAGCACCTCTAAGACGGTTTTACCAATATGGGCAGGAGATAAAACAACGGTTACTCCACATGCTTTTAAAGCCTCCATTTTTTCGATGGCGGTTCCTTTTCCACCACTGATAATGGCACCTGCATGTCCCATACGTTTGCCTTTGGGTGCGTGTTGTCCGGCTATAAAAGCGACTACGGGTTTGGTAATATTCTCTTTAATATAATACGCCGCTTCAATTTCAAGCGTTCCGCCAATTTCACCAATAAGAACAATGGCTTTTGTTGCTTCATCTTCTTCAAACATCTGTAAAAGTTCTTTGTAGCTTAAGCCAATAATAGGATCGCCTCCAATACCAACAGCGGTGGAAATACCAAGCCCTGCAAGCACAACTTGGTTGGTCGCTTCATAGGTGAGTGTTCCCGATTTTGAAATAACGCCTACACACCCTTTTTTAAAAATATTAGCAGGCATGATTCCCAGTTTACACTCATCGGCACTGACAATACCCGGGCAATTAGGACCAATGAGTTTCATGTTATTTTTATTGGCATAAGCTTTGGCAATTTGAATATCTTTAACCGGAGCGCCTTCGGTTATCGCAATACACAGTTCAATGCCACAAGAAGCAGCTTCCATAATCGCATCGGCTACGTTTTGAGGAGGAACAAAAAGTAAACTCACCGTTGCCCCAGTGGCTTCAATGGCTTCTTTTACGGTATTAAATACCGGCAATCCTAAATGCACCGTACCTCCTTTGTAGGGAGTAACGCCTCCTACAATTTGCGTGCCATACTTAAGGCACTCTTGGGCATGAAAGGTGGCTTCTTTTCCCGTAAACCCTTGGACAATGACTTTGGTGTTTTTATCGACTAAAATAGACATGGGTTTTCCTTATTTTCTTGAAGCTTCAACGGCTTTTTTAGCCCCATCTTCAAGCGACGTAGCGACAATAATATTTGAAATATGAGCCTCTTTTAGGATTTTTGCTGCAATAAAAGCATTGGTTCCATCCAAACGTACAACAATAGGAACCTTGACATCCACATTTTTACATGCTTCTAAAATACCGTACGCAATTCTGTCACACCGCACAATGCCTGCAAAAATATTCACAAAAATCACTTTGACATTGGCATCTTTTAAAATCAGTTCAAACCCTTTGGCAACACTTGTGGCACTCGCATTTCCCCCTACATCTAAAAAGTTTGCAGCGCTGCCTCCTTCGTAGTGGATAATATCCATTGTTGCCATGGCAAGTCCTGCACCATTGACCATGCAACCTACATTGCCATCGAGTTTGATGTACGATAAACCATAACGACTTGCTTCTTGTTCTTCTTCATTTTCTTGGCTTACATCTCGCATAGCTTCAATGTCATTGTGCCGAAACAGTGCGCTGTCGTCTAAGCCCATTTTGCCATCGAGAGCTAAAAATTGGTTTTTATCGGTTTTAACCAAAGGATTAATTTCGATTAACTCGGCATCGTCTTCAATATAAATTCGATATAACGTCCGTGCAAAGGCAATAAAATTGTTTATATCTTCTCTAAAAATACCCAATTCAAACGCCAATTCACGACCGTGAAAATCTTTAAACCCAATAGAAGGGTCGATGGGAATTTTTTTAATGCTGTTGGGATTATCCATCGCAACTTTTTCAATTTCAACACCACCGTCACGTGAACCCATAAGTACTGGCATTTCAATACTTCTATCTAAGGTTATAGCCAAATAGGCTTCATAGGTAATATTGATACCTTCTTCGATATAAATTTTTTGCACCACAATGCCATCAGGTCCCGTTTGTTTGGTAATTAAGGTCATACCTAAAAGTTCTTGGGCGTAGAGTTTGACCTCTTCTAAAGAGTGGGCGATTTTAATACCGCCTGCTTTTCCTCTTCCTCCGGTGTGCACTTGGGCTTTTAAAACCCATTTTTTACCACCCAATTTTTTGGCGCATTTTAGAGTTTCATGCACGGTGTTCGCTAAAAAACCTTTTGGGGTGGGCAAATAATATTTGCGAAAAATTTGTTTGGCTTGGTATTCATGGATATTCATACTGACTTCTTAATCTTTTACCAAACAACTTTCCGTTTCACAAGGGTTTTGGTCGGTTATTTTTCCATGACGAGAGGTGTATAATATGCCCCATTTGTACATTTCGATTAAAACAGGTTTTAACTCTTTTCCCACACTGCTTAAGGAGTAAACCACTTTGGGTGGAACTTGGGCAAAGACTTCTCGGTTGATAATATTTTTTTCTTCAAGTTCTTTGAGTTTAATGGTTAAGGTTTTTTGCGTAATTTCACTGATGGTTTCATGCAAATCTTTAAATCGCTTTTCACCGTCTAATAAGTGCCAAATAATGGCAAGTTTCCAACGGTCATTAAAAATATCTAATGTAATAGCAACCGAACATTTATACGCTTTATCATTTATATAATACATTTGTTTCCTTTTTTGGATACAATATTATAACATAAATTCCTATTACTTACCTAAAGTAAAGTAAGAAACATTTAAGTTTATTAGAACTATAATTTTAAAATATTACACAAAGGAAGCACAATGAAAAAAGTTTTAATTTTAAATGGACATCAATATTACGATGTGGTTGCCAAAGGGGAATTAACTCAACACTATATCAATAAAGCGAATGATTTTTTTGTAAAAAATGGTTTTGAAGTTAAGAATACTCACATGGAAAAAGGGTATGAAAAAGAGGAAGAAATTGAAAAATTTGAATGGGCAGATTTTATTTTGTTTCAATATCCTGTTTATTGGATGGGAGTTCCGTGGATTGCCAAAAAATATATTGATGAAACTTTTACACAAGGACGACACTATAAAAATGATGGAAGAAGCCGAGACGATGCTTCAAAACTCTATGGAAGTGGCGGATTGCTTAAGGGTAAAAAATATATGTTATCATTAACATACAATTGTCCTGCTTCGGCATTTAACAATAAAAACAGTCTGTTTGATGGTTTATCTATAGATGAAGCCCATGTTGCTGTGCATAAAACGTTTCAATTTTGTGGTTTAGAACCTTTGGAAACTTACAGTGTGCATGATATTTTTAAAGGCGATTTGAATTTAGAAGTGGAATTATCAAAATTTGAAACCGTATTGAAGAAGAATTTTTTATAAAAAGGAATATCATGCAATTTAGCTATCACAATCCTACCCTAATAGAGTTTGGGCAAGGAAAAATCAAAAAAATAGGTTCGCTTATTCCTCAAAATAAACGGGTTTTATTGGTCTATGGTGGAGGAAGTATCAAAAAAAATGGCGTGTATGAACAAGTTGTTCAAGCTTTGGATAAACACACTTTTTTTGAATTTAGTGGCATTGAAGCCAATCCAACCAAAGAGACTTTAGATAAAGCCATTGCTTATGGAAGAGACCAGAGTATTGACTATGTTTTAGGTGTTGGTGGGGGTTCTGTTATTGATGGGTGCAAATATATTGTGAATGCTTTTTATTACGAAGGGGATGGTTGGGATTTACTTGAAGGTAAATATACACCAACCAAAGCCTTAGAGTTGGGTGCCGTTTTAACGCTTGCAGCCACGGGAAGTGAGTCGAATACCGGTTCAGTGATTACTAAAAAAGCAACACAAGAGAAGCGGTTTTTTCACTCCTCTTTTTCGTATCCCCAATTTGCTGTTTTAGATCCAGATGTCTTAAAAAGTTTGGATGACCGACAATTAGCCAATGGGCTTATTGACTCCTTTGTACATACGTGTGAACAATATTTGACACTGCCTCATGGTGCATTGGCGCAAGATTATTATGCCGAAGGCATTTTAAAAGCGTTAGTTGAATTGGCTCAAAACTACAATAAGAAAGACGATGTGTGGTATGCCAATTTAATGTGGCTTGCCAATCAAGCGTTAAATGGTCTGATTGGTTTGGGCGTACCACAAGATTGGGCAACACATTTTATTGGGCATGAGTTAAGCGGATTGTATGGCATTGACCATGCAAGAACATTGGCGATTATTCAGCCCAATTTGCTCAAAATTACGCAAGAAGAAAAAAAAGCAAAACTTTTGCAAATGGGAAAAAATGTTTTTGGATTAAACTCATCTGACCCAAGTGCGACCATTGAGAAAATTAAAGCTTTATATGAAAGTTTAGATGTGGAGTTGAAACTCTCTTCGTATACGCAAGATAAAGAGTTGAAGCAAAAAGTTACCACACTTTTGGAAAAACATGGCTTTATTAATTTCGGAGTAAATGGTACAATTAACGCTAAAGTTGTTGAAACCATTTTAGATTTATCACTATAAAATAAGGAAAAAAAATGAATAAAAGTTTTGAAGAAGCCATGGATTTTAGACATGCGTGTAAAGTCTTTGATGAAAATAAAAAAATCAGTGATGAAGAGTTGTACTACATTTTAGAAGCAGGGCGAAAATCGCCGAGTTCTTTTGGAATGGAAGCATGGAAATTTTTAGTTATTACCAATGAAGAGCTTAAAGCCAAGTTGAAACCGGCGTGTTGGAATCAAGTTCAAATCACGTCGTGTTCGCATTTGGTGGTGATTTTAGCGGGTATAAACAGCATTAGACCACAATCGGGTATTCCTCTGAAACGATTTGCACGTCGTGAAATGCCTCAAGATAAACTTGAATTTTATCTTAACTTATATGCGTCTCATTTAGAAGATACATTAAGAAACGATGAGAATATTTACGCATGGACAGCACGACAAACCTTTATAGCAGCAGGAAATATGATGACAGCAGCTGCCGTTAAAGGGATTGATTCGTGTCCGATTGAAGGATTTGACAAAGATAAAGTGGAAGAAATTTTAGCATTAGATAAAAACCAATATCGATTGACGTTAATATTGCCTTTGGGTTACCGAATTAACCCCCAATCTACTCAATTACGACTCCCTTTTGAAGAGGTTGTTGAGTTTATACAATAAAAAAGGATTAACCATGAGTGCATTGTTTCAACAAGGTAAAATCGGTAAACTGAAACTAAAAAACAGAATCGTTATGCCTCCTATGTGTATGTACGCCAGCAGTAAAAAAGGTGAACTTAAAAAGCTTCATACGACGCATTACAGTGCAAGAGCATTGGGTGGCGTGGGATTAATTATTGTTGAAGCCACTGCCATTGAGCCTCGTGGGCGAATTTCTGACCAAGATTTGGGGTTATGGAGTCATACTCACATAAAAAAGCATAAAGAACTGACTAAAATTTGCCACAGTTTTGGTGCTAAAATGGCAATTCAATTAGCCCATGCAGGACGAAAAAGTACGGTTGAAAAATCAACTCCAATTGCTTCTAGTGCTTTAGCTTTTAGTGACGATGCTCCTTATTCTTTGCCTCATGAAGCAACGATAAAAGAGATTAAGCAGATTAAGAAATTGTTTTTAAAAGCAGCCCAAAGAGCTAAAAAAGCCAACTATGATGCCATCGAATTACATGCAGCTCATGGTTATTTTTTGTGCCAATTTTTATCGCCATTAACCAATAAACGAACCGATAAATACGGGGGAAGTTTGGAAAACAGATGTGCGTTAATCGTTGAGATTGCTCAAAGTTTAAAAGAAAAAATCAAATTGCCTCTTTTGGTTCGTCTTTCAGCACATGAATGGATGAATGAAGGCTGGAATGTGGAAGACTCAATGTATTTGGCAAAAGCCATAGAAAAAGTGGGCGTGGATGCGATTGATGTTTCAGCAGGTGGCAATCAAAATAAAGTTGAGTGTATGCCAAAAGTTGAGCCTTTGTATCAATGCGGTTATGCCAAAGCCATAAAAGAGGCTGTTCATATTCCTGTTATTGCTGTAGGTTTAATTACCACAGCACGGGAAGGTGAAAAGCTTTTAAAAGAAGAGTATTGTGATTTTGTGGCGTATGGAAGAGAGCTTTTACGCAACCCCAATTTAGCCTTGTATGCAGCTAAAGAAGCCGATGTACCAAAGCAAATTTGCCCTTCCTATTTGAGGGCATTTTAAAAATTGTACCAATACAACATCAGTGGAATATAAAAGAGTGAAACCAGCGTAGAAATAAGCACTGCAAGTGACATTTTCTCGGGTTTCACATTTAAAATCGTCGCAATCGTAACGGTATTTCCTGCCAATGGTACAATACTAAAAATAAACATCACCAAATACAACTCTTTATTTAAAAAGTGGAAAAATTGAGTATCTAAAAAGATAAATCCCAACACAATAACTGGCCAAATGATAAACTTAACCAATAGGGCAATTCCAATAAATTTAGCGTCAAATCCCCCAGAAGTTTTGAGTTTTTCCATGCCCATTCCTAAAAGCATCATACCCAAAATGGCATACGCCCCTTTTAAATAGTTGGTATAATCCATAAAAACTTCAGGGATTTTAACCCCATAATAGTTTAAAATCAGTCCTAACATAAACGCGTGTAATACGGGCAATTTTATCACTTTAATAATGCTTTGCCAAACCGTAAAACTGCTTTTAGCCGTAATATAATAGCCCACAGAATTTTGGTATAAAATAGAAGCCAATACGGTGAAAATAAAAACATCAACCATTTGGGCACTTAAAAATAAAATGGCAACGGGAATACCTAAATTCCCCGTATTCCCCGTAGAAACACTAAAGGCTAACACATTGGCTGAGTTATCTTTGAAGATTTTATAAAACAAAGGCAACGTGGTAAAAGCAATGAGAACACTTACTGTAAAAAAGAAAAGGGGTAAAAACAAAATTGAAGAGTTTATCTCAACACTCATGGTAGCATTTAAAACAATCAAAGGTGCAAGAATATACAAAAGTATTTTAGCAATGGTTTCTTTGTCGCAATCAAAAAATTTGGTGCTAAAAAAGCCCAATAGAATACTAAAATAAAGAGGTATTATTTTTCCCAAAAGGGTTAAAAAAAGTGTCATAAGTTAAGTTCCTAAATGATTTTTGTTATAGTAATATTTTTTTTCTGTTACTTACCTAAAATAAAGTAAAGAAAATGTTACTCTATTGGGATATAATCATACTGAGTCGTTCTAACTTCTCACAGATTTTCACCAAAGGATAAATCCCATGAAAACACAAACAAATAACCCTACAAAAGAGTCAAAAGTCTATTTAATAGGAAGTGGCATATCGTCGTTGGCCAGTGCGGTGTATTTGATAAAAGATGCCGATATTGACCCTAAAAATATTTATATTTTGGAGCAAGACAATATTGCAGGTGGTGCGTGTGATGGCAGTGGCGATGCCAAAAATGGCTATGTGATTCGAGGTGGAAGAATGCATGAAGAACATTATGTCTGTTATTGGGATTTACTTTCTCTTATTCCATCGTATGACAACTCTTGCGTTTCAATTAAAGATGAGACGTTTGAATTTAACTCCCGATTTATTTCTCATGGTCAAGCCAGACTTTTAAAAGAGGGAAAAAAAATAGATGTTTCAAGTTACGGTTTGTCTTTTTCCCATCAAAGTGATATGGCAAAACTGCTTTTTACTCCTGAATCTTTGTTGGAACGTAAACGCATTGAAGATTGGTTTGCCGAAGATTTTTTCACAACCAACTTTTGGTTTATTTGGTCAACCATGTTTGCTTTTCAAAAGTGGAGTTCACTCATGGAGATGCGAAGATACATGAAACGATTTATTCATTTAGTCGATGGTTTAAACTCTTTAACAGGCGTGATGAGAACAAAATACAATCAATATCACAGTGTCATTTTGCCCATTAAAAACTACTTAGAAAAAAAAGGAGTTCATTTTTGTATGAATGTTCAAGTGCAAGATATTGATTTTGAATTTCTTGAAAATGAAAAAAGAGCCACGCTGTTACATACGCTTAATCAAGGAAAAGAAGAGAAGATTGTGTTAGGACAAAACGATTATCTTTTTATTACCAATGGCTCAATTACTCAAAGTACACACAACGGAAGTTGGTATAATGCCCCCATTTTAAAAACTCACGAAAATTCAGGCGCATGGGAACTTTGGAAAAAAATAGCTTCTAAAGAGAGTTCTTTTGGGCATCCTGAAATATTTTGTGACCAAATTGATTTGCAAAAATGGTACTCTTTTACTGCCACAATGCATGACACAACTTTTCATGAGTATATGGAAAACTTTTCAGGCAATGTCGATGGCACTGGTGGATTGGTCACCATGACTGATTCTAATTGGTTGATGTCCATTGTTATTGCAAGGCAACCTCATTTTCCCAATCAACCCAACGATGTCAAAGTATTTTGGGGATATGGCTTGTATCCCGATAAAATCGGTAATTTTATTAAAAAACCAATGAGCCAGTGTAACGGCAAAGAGATTTTAGAAGAGTTGTTTTATCACCTTAAAATTCAATCTCTTATGCACTCTTGCATGGAAAAAGGTAAACTGAATTGTATCCCCGTTGCCATGCCATATATTGACAGTTTGTTTATGCCAAGAAGTTTAGGTGACAGACCCGATGTTATACCCCAAGGTGCAACAAATTTTGCATTTTTAGGGCAGTTTACAGAAGTAGAAGATGATTGTGTTTTTACGGTTGAATATTCTGTTAGAACTGCTTTAATGGCTGTTTATGGATTGTTTGATGTAAATAAAAAAGTTCCCAGTGTGTATGATTCGGTTCATAATCCTAAGTATCTTATTCGTGCGATGAAAAGTTTGAGTTCTTAAAAGTAGGAGTATTCTGCCCCGTATCCTTTACTAATCTTATGCTATAATCCCGATTATTTAAAAACAAGGCTTAAGATTTAATGGATAT
>Ga0265294_10010861_pt1 | contig 10302 bp, 9 predicted proteins | sample MunlanPumphouse3_FD_192504 | JGI IMG/M metagenome (GOLD analysis project Ga0265294, IMG submission 192504) | Groundwater microbial communities from a municipal landfill in Southern Ontario, Canada - Pumphouse #3 | ecosystem: Environmental > Aquatic > Deep subsurface > Groundwater | place...
TCGTAAACGTCTTACCTGTGCCTGTTGCGCCTCTTAAAACTTGACGTTTTTCTCCAGTTTTAAAATTCTCTAAAAGTGTGTCAATTGCTTTAATTTGATCACCCATTGGTTGATAAGGCGCTTTTAAATTAAATAACATTTTATCACCGATTTCATTATATCAAATAAATATCGTTTAAAACACTTTTAGATAACTCCGATTTAAGATTATGCTTCATCAACAGTTTTCTGATCAATAGTGGATTTTTAAACTTGGAGACAAATTAAGTCACAAAAGTCAATATGCATTGTTTAACCTCTTATCATTTACAATTTTATTGATTATTATTTCTGTGGTTTTTAATTTTTGGATAACATCTTGAAATGTTGGTATTTCACCAAAAAACATTTGTTTCATTTCTTCATAGTCTTTTTCAAATATGCTAATTGTATTGTCGCTCGGTACTAACTTTAAATTACCCTCTAATATTTCTTCATATTTTGATCTTGGCGACCTATAGAATTTCATCTTAAACTCCACTACATCTTTTAATAATTCAATGTTTGCTAGAGCTTCATTTAATAATGGCGTATTTACCATTTTATAAACATCATAATAATGTCTTGCATATCTAATTGGATGATTTGATATTCTATTTGCTTCACCGTGTAATATAGTCATTTTTTCAAATAAAGTTCGCACTGCACTGATGACATTAACTTTAAATTCATATCCACTAATTGAGTCTTTTAAGTAGTCTTCAACATAAGGTGTTACTGCTTTTTCTTCTATTGGTAGTCTAGCTGCTAAAGCACCTATTTCTAATCTGATTCTTGGAATAATATATTTATCATTATAAATGGCAGGATACGTGAATAAAACTGTAAGTTCATCATTTTCGTCCATTTCGAGTTTAAAGGCATAGAATCCTTGTTCTTTAAGCTCATCTTCTATAATCGGTATAAATTTTGAATTTAAAAACTCGCTTGTCTTACCGTTGATTTCTAAATTAAATTTTTCTTGAGCTGTGTTTGATCGCTTTTGCCAAGGTTCCTCTTCTTTATAGCCAAGAACCCTCCAATTCAATATAATATCAATATCCTCTGAAAATCTTTGGATAAGACCATAACATTTAGATAAACTCGTGCCACCTTTAAAATATATATCATGTTTAATTTTAGATTTAACAAATAAATGTTTGAGCATAAAACATACCCAAAAATCTTTTTCAATAATGGCTTCACTCAATCCACTAACTCGTGCGGTTTCTCTAAATAGTAATTCTCTTTCCTTTACATCCATCAAAGCAATATCAATCATTTTTTTGTTCCTTCTTCAAAATCTTTTTTATAACTAAGTACATCCACTCAGGTATTGTTTTGTTTTGATCTAATAGTTCTTCTGTAATTTGATTATTTTCGATATATTTACTCAAAATTTTCATTTCATTATCATTTATTCTATCTTTGCCATAAGCATCCAAGGCAACGATAAGATTAATTAAAGTGTCTGAATTTATCTTTATTTTTTTATTCGCTGATTTTTTAAAACTAATTTCATTAATTAAATATGTATATTTTCTATATGGTCCATCGCTTAGGAATTCATATGTATTTGATATTTGAGTAGAAAGTCCAACAATGTTTAATGCTGTATGTTTAGATGGATATATATTCCAGTTGAATTTTCTTGCAAGTGTGTGTGCAACATCAATAGCTGAGGGATATACATGTTTTTTTAATATGTTACTATATTCCAATCTCGTATACATTCCATCAAGAACACGTACTAATTTCTCTTCATCTGAAAGTCTCTTTAAGATTTGTCTAATTGCTGTTGCATCTGCTATTTCAAAAAAGTCACTATAAATAAACAATGTCCCTTTCGGTTTATTCTGAATTTGTTCGATTACTTTGCTTTGATAATTTGGTCTCTTCATATAAACACCTCGTCACGTTTATTATATACTTTTCGTGACGAAACGTCAATAGTATTATTCTAGTAAATATAGAATATCCTACTAGGTAATCCAAAGTGCACTAGCGATGTAGTTTTAGTTTAGATAGTGGTAATGACTATAATAGCATACAATAAAAAAAGAACCACTTCTTTCAAAATGGTTTCGATGCTATTAACTGCAACTAATCTATTATTTCTTTGTTTTCTTCACTAGTTCTAATGCACTTTTTGGACTTCCATCGTATTTATTACTTAAAGTGATAACTTTCATTACCTCAAATAGATTTATATTGTGTTTTTTGTAAATATCTAGTGCTTGTTTGCCAATTATATTTACTTTATTATTGTAATTCCACATTATACCGCCTTTATACTGACTAATTACAGTCTTAAACTCTTTTTCAAACTGTGAGTAATATTGAGGAGAGTCTATTTTAACAATATTTTGTTCAATATCAATTTCAGTTTGATTGTCTGTGTTAAGCAGAATATTATCATGTGCTTGTTTGTTCAAATGATTAGTGTAATTCGTTAATGATTTTAGCCTTTCCGTTTCAATTTCATGATATTTACTTCCAATTAAAATTGGTATTTTATCAATATCATTAATTGAAACATGTTCACTTAAACTAATACCTTTTGTAAGTTCAGTTAATAAACTGGATTTCCCTGTTGCATTAAAAACAAGTTCTTGTTTTTCTTTTGTATTTAAATTACTTAATTCTTTGCTGTATGCGATTCCAAATAAATGAATTCTTGCCATTGCACCGATTGATGAATCGTTATTGTTATACATAGTTGATAAAATTTCTTTTAGTGATGAGTAAATCGGTTTAGATTTAAAGTTCGAAAAGTCTAATATATCAATGTGTTTTTTTAGGTTTAATTTTAATTCGGATATGTTTTCATTTATATATGAAACAATAGTTTTTGTAAAACCTATTACATCGCTATCTGATGAATACTTAATATATGAATTTTGACTGTTGGAATTAATAAAATTACCTAGGTCCTTTTTTACAATTGGTTTTATATTTAAATTGATAATATCAACAAAATATTCTTTTACATCACCTTTAAAAACTGATAAAAACGAATCATAATCATCAAAATAAACACCTCTTTTTTTAAGTTTGATTTGCAATTGACCAATTGAATCAAAAATCACGTCATCATACAAAGAAGCTAGTTTTTTTCTAAAATTAAGATGAATAATATAATTTTTCAAATAGGAAAAAGACAATGATTCTATGCTCGCTGAAATTGGGGATTCCGGATTTTCATGTTCACATTGATCAATGAAAGAACTAATTAATGATAGTTCGTTAAATGATTTTGTTTTTAAAATGATTTCCAATAAATTCATGATTATTAAAATAGTTTTTTGATGATTAATTTATTCAACGCATTATCCCAAAGATCTTCATTCATTTTTTTCAATCCGATATCAATCAAATTTCTCAGGGCAATGTTAATATTTTCCACTTCTGGTCTGATAACTTTAAGCAAATCTTCAAAATATTGATCTTTAATTGCACCAATAGCCCATTTATTAATGAATGTTTCTTCTTTTCCTGAAGTGTACGAAACTAAATCTATATCTGTATCATATGAATTTCCTAAAGCATAACTAATGGCAATTTTAGCTATATCGTTTTGGTTCTCACCGAAATATCCAGTAGCCTCAAATTTATCTAAAATTTCCTGACTAGTTTTTGAAATTGTAATGTTTTTACCTGTTTCTGTAGACATTTATCATCACTACCTTTCAATTATAATTGTCTTAAATGCATTATCGTTTTCGTGTATCAATTCGAATTCAGCAGTTAAATCTGAGCCTAAATTTTTTCTAATCATTTGTTCATCTAATTCACCGTTATACAACAATAAAACAACTTGATCAGATATGTCCGTTAGAATATTTACCAAATTATTCTTGTGAATTTGGTCTAGTCTTCCCGATGGCGAGTCAATAAATACAGGACCCTTTACTGGGGCATTTTTGTGAAGAGCACCAATTAAGCATAACGATACTATATGGGAGAATCCTGATGATTTAACAGGAACAATTTCACCACTTGAATGAACAATGTCAAGCCCATAGTTGTGATTTATTCTTAAACCAGTAAAATCTTTTTGGTTTGAAAATTTTAAAAATAACTTTTCAGCATCGCTTTGAACTCTAGTTTTTAATTGATTACGGAAAACTTCTGTCCCCTCTTCAAGTAATGAATGTAATTGAGATAAAATCATTTCTTTTTCTTTGTATACCACTAGCTTTGTGTCATCAATTTGCTCTTTAATTAGACTTTCAAGCCTCTTCATTTGTTCTTTAATTTCGGATATGTTTTTGTCTAAATCTTTAAGGCTTGATGTTGCATTTGAAAGATTGTCAAGAGCTTTCTTTTTTTGATCTTCCAATATAACATTTTCTTCTCTTTGCTTACTAAAATCCTCAATCGACCTTTGAATATCTTTCATTTTTTCTTGTATGACATACTCATCCAACTCAAAGCCTTCTAAATCATTACTCAATCCCTCTAATCTAGTTTGCTCTGGTTTAAATCTTTCTAATTTTTCACTAATTATAGTTACAACATTATTAAATTTGTCATACTCTCTTTTTTCATCATCTGTTATGGTTGGAATTTGAAGTTTTAATTCATCAATTTTCTTTTCCATTTGTTCAACATCAATGTTATTAAGGCTCTTACTACATATTTCGCAATTTCTTTTATGAACTGAAATCTGATACATATCAACATTTTTTATATATGTATCATGCTTTTTAATCTTGTTCTTATATGAGTTTATAAAACTCACAGCTTCATTTTTATATAATATTAATCTTTGATATGTTAATCCCCTCCATGAATCATTAATGGTATTCTTGATGTCTAGTTTTTTCATTCCAATTTTTGTTTTAACAGTAGACAATTCACGTTCGAGATTTTCATATTCTTTAATTTTTGTTCCACTGGGGCCTTTTTTTATTTCATCATATATTTTATCATATTCTTGTTGAAATTTGATTCTATCCTTTTCAATGGAAAATCTTTCATTTTCTCTTTCTTTAAGTTCGTTAGTTTTTTCTTCCCATTTTTTATAATTTTTTGAGTCCTCGTTCTGCTTTTTACTAAGTTGCAATAATTTGTTAGATACAATTTTATTATATTCATTAACATGACGTTTTCCTTTGGTGAGTATCGGAACTCCCAGTATCTGTTCAATTGAATCTTTTAACTTATATGTAAATTGAGATTCTTCAGCAAGTTTATTATATTCCTCTAATAATTCTCCATCAAATATAAAAAATCGTGAGGTATTTTCGGGCATTGCTCTTTCAAGACTTATTTTGCCATCATTTTTAGATAATAATGCTCCGTTTTTTTGTAGTTGAAAATCAATATCGAAATCGTTGTATCCTTCCGGAATTGAATCTTTGTATTTAGGTTTTGCATATCTAGTTAAACTATAATTATCATCATTAATACTAAAATCTATGATGACACTGATATTATAGTCATTTACTTTTTTATTTTGCATGTTAACTACATCCAGTATACTTTTATCTTTGTCCTCTTTCTTAGGCAACTCTTGGTAAAAACCAAATTTAAGTGCATTAATAAAAGTAGTTTTACCAAATCCATTATCTCCCCAAATAATGTTTACTCCTCGCTTTTCCGGAAAACTAATTGCTTGATCTATATATGGCCCGAAACCTTTAATTGTGACTTTCTTTATTTTTAACATATCTATTAACCTTTCTGACCTTAATCATAATAAAGCCTTTTTCTCAAAGTATTTATCTAACAATTGAATAATTTCCTTTGATGACATATCAGTATCAATTTCAAAATTATCATTTTCAATTTTCAATAAATCAAACAATAGTTCTTCTGTAATAAAATCTTCGTATTTTTCTTCTCTGATTTTATTAACTGTTTTAAATAATTTCATAAAATTATTGTTCTCGTTCATATTCAAATCCTCCTTCTTTATCGCCCTGTAGATCTATACTATAATTTATGGCAATTTTATTCAGTCTATATATACTATCTACTTTGTTCTCAGCATTTTCAGCAAAATGTAAAGATCTTGCAATTTCTGATTTTATGATTGACAGTCCCTGATAATCATCTTGGATTATTTCATTATTTGGCAAGGTTATGCAATCAAAAATATGCGATATTTTTTTAAAAGGAGATTTTCGTAATACTCTGCCCCTTCTTTGAATATATTCTCTTGGATTGGTGGAAGATGCCAATATTAAAGCATGGCTTACTGATGGAATGTCTACACCTTCATCAAGACATTTTATTGAAACAATAATTCCGCCAACTTGTTCGAATAATTTGAGTGTTTCTTCCTTGTCACTTTTCATATCAGATGTATAATAAAACGTTCTATACCCTTTTTCACTCAAACTATCAAAAACTAATCTCAATTGCTCTTTATCTTCACAATAAATAAGCCATGATTGATTTTCTTTATAATTTTCTGAAATTATTTTCAAAGTTTCTATCGTTTTATTTCTTGCTTTTTTTACAATACGAGATCTGTTGATAAGAAGCATTTGTAAGTGTTGATCAATAATCAAGTCATTTGAGGAATTCATTGCATTTAAAGCCATGATTTTCTTGTTAATTTTTTGTGTTATTTCATTCCATTTTAGTTGCTCTTCATTTGTTAAATATATTTCCGAAAAATTATATTTATAGGGTGTTAAGATCCCATCCTTTATTGCTTGGAATAAATCGTATTTCGGCTCAATCTCATTTTCAAAATAGTTGTATATTTTATCTGTACCTTCTTTATCTCTAAATCTTTTGGGAGTAGCACTTAATCCAATTCGTGGACCTGATTCTATTTTAAATATATTACTAAATCTTTCAGAACCACTGCGATGCACTTCATCAACAATAATAAAAATTTTATCACTCATTACAATTTGATTTAAAAACTGATCTGATGATGCAGTTTGAATTGTTGATATTATAATTCTATTAGATGGTACATTGGGATTGGTAAATTTATTCAAAATACCATTTTTCCATCCATCGTTTATATCTCCACAAAGAAGTACCTTTAACTTATCGCAATCAGTGAAAGCTTTGTCTATTTCTTTTTTCCACTGATATAATAAGATACTAGAAGGTACAATTATAAGTGGTATTTCTTTATAAAAAATTGCTTTTCGTATCGCACACAAAGCAGTAAATGTCTTGCCACTTCCTGTAGCCATTTCGAAAATTCCCCGTCTTCCGTTTTTTTCCCAATTGTCTAAAACTTGAATTTGGTGTGGTTTTGCTTTTCTTCTGTTTTTTCCTTTTTCAGCTACCCATTTATCATCGCTATTCTCAATGCTAATTTTTGTTTGAAAAATTTGATTTATTAATTCATCAATTTCGATTTCTGATGAGTATTTTTTTATTACACTTAAGACTTCGTCTGGAAATTCATATGTCAAAACTGACTTAGATTTTTTGTTCCAAATTTCATCAAACCTATCACTATAAATATTGACTCTAATTGTATCCTTTTCATTTTCCCAATTAGAGTATACTGAGAATGACTCAAGATTTCCATGATTTGAAATACCGTTATATGTTTCATTCATTGATCCACCAAAAGCAATTTTATTTCCCTCTTTATCAGAGAAAACACCAATTTTATCGTGAACTAATTGTGAGTAACTAGAACTATTGTTTCCTAAAAAAATTGCTAGTTTAATTTCTAAAATGCCAAATTTTATTAATTTTGATAAAAGATCAAGCGATTTTGAAAAATCCTTAGACATTTTTTCTATTTCATCTATTAGTTCTTTCGTTAATTTTTGATTCGTTTTATCATTATATCCTTTTATTATTGCATCATAATCTTCTGAACTTATTATTGGTGAGCATATTATTCTAATTTTCCCTTGATTACCTATAAAAGTTTGTAACCCTTCTGAAATAACAGCAAAAATACTGCTACCGAAATAGCCAGTCATCCTATCATATTGAATAGAATTTTTAATGCATAGTTCATAAAATTCTTTGTAAAGATCATTTTTATCTTTACTATAGATTGGGAGAAAATTAAATTTTTTCAGTGACATTAATTATTCCTCCTCTTTATCAGTATTGGATAAATGTTTAATTGTTAAATCAACATAATCTTGGTTTAAATCGAATCCTATATATTTCCTCTTTAACAATAGAGTTTCAATTCCTGTAGTACCAGAACCGTTCCAGGGATCGAATACAATATCTCCTTCATTTGTAGTTGCTTTTATATACCTCTCGGATAAGTATCCAGGTTGACATGCCGGATGATTAACGCTTTTTGTTGAGGATGATCCAATTACTACATTTATTGGGAGAGCACCCAAATCATTAGGTTCAATTTTCTTGTCTTTGGAAACATATTGGGGACTATTTTTTGCTCTCTTTTTGTATGTTGTTTTTTCATAAGTCTTCAAAGTACTTTCTTTATATTCTCTTCTAATCGAGTCTATATTAATTTCCCATTTAGGTGAAACTGAAAACCAGAGAACATATTCATAAGCATCTTGAGCAGCTACTCTTACTCCTGTAGGAACAGGATTTGTTTTAACCCATATTTCAATGTCAACACAATACAAACCATATGTATCTTGCATTTCTATAGCTAATTTCTCAACCACTAATGATCTCTGAGAACTGAGGCCTTTTTTTGCTGGATCACGATTCGCTTTAACATTAATAATAATAAAGCCATCGTCTCTCATCTTATTTTTAATTCCATTTAAATATTTGCCCATTATTTTTAAGTATTCACTTGTTTTCCAATTCCCATATGATCTCTTTGCATTTGGATATGGTGGTGACCCATAAAATAATTTAATTGATTTGTTGGGTAGCTTTTTTATTAATTTTGTACTATCACCTTTTCTTATATCAAACATTTTATAATTTTTAAACCATTTTTCCATTTCATCACCTTTTTCAAAATTTATTCCATGCCTTTTATCGTACAAGTTTTCTAAACAAGAAACACTTTAATTTTCATATATTTCTTATTGTGCATATTCTATTGATGTTAATTTTTAAATTCATCTATGCCGTACTCTATAAACATTTCCTTTAACTTACGTTTTATTTTTAAAGAAGGTTCAAATTTACCATTTTCCCATCTATTAACAGTCACAAAAGAAACATCCAACATTACCGCTAAATCATGTTGGCTAATAATTAGTTTTTTTCTAAGCTTTTTTATTTTTTCTGCGTATGTAGTCATATCATGTTCCTTTAACATCTATTTAACACAATTATATCATGTAAACGTTTGAATAACCAGTTTCAATTTAAATTAAACAATTTAATCACTTAGATTTTCCAAACACTATTTGGTATTTTCATTTTAGCCATAAAAATAAAAGAATCCAAGTGAACACTAGTTTTCTCCTTAGACTACTCTCAAATCATTATCAGACAATTATTCAATGCCCTAATTTTGTTGATCTTTTTTTGATATATATCAAATTTTAGTAATGAGTTTTAATACTCTTAATTTGCTATCAATTTCTTGGTTGTTCTTGGTTGTTCTTGGTTGTTCTTGGTTGTTTCTTGGTTGTTCTTGGTTGTTTCTTGGTTGCCATTATTTAACTGATAGTTAATATAGAGTAGGATTACAGTAAAGAAATAAAGAACCTCTTGTAATATTGTTTTAAACTCATAATCTTTGTATGTCATCAATGTTTTAGGATCAATAATCTATGTGTGCGGTCAATTCGCGGTCGATTATTAAATGACATAAACTGTTGCTGGTTCTTTGCCTTCTCTTTTAATAATACTTGTACAAGTTCATTGTAAATATCAGTTACTTTTGGGGGTACTTTTGAGGTTACTTTTGGGGGTACTTTTGAAGATAATTCATTGATTGTAACGATTCCTTTTAATATTATTACTCAATCATTTACCAAGATGTATTCAAGCACAAATTGACACACTTTGAACAAGACACAAGAAAAAATACTTCTTTAAGTATCTGATAATCCTTCTAGCTCAAAAGAACAACTTGGAATTTTAAAGTTGGCGGTCGATTCACGGTCGATTGGCGGTCAATAGCGAACAATAGAAATTGATTACTTTATAGTTACTAAAAAACCATAAATTCCTGTTCTCATTTATTAAACAACACTCGCTAAATTGCTGTATATTTTAGTTTTTAAAAAATAAATATCGTTAAAACACTTTTAGATAACTCTAATTTAAGATTATTCTTCGTCATCAATATCCGCTTCGATTATGATACCTTCACGTTTGATTTCAATAATCGTTTCACTTGGATAGAATGTTTCAACTAGGGCTAATATGCCTTCAATAATAAAGTAGATA
>Ga0265294_10010862_pt1 | contig 10302 bp, 13 predicted proteins | sample MunlanPumphouse3_FD_192504 | JGI IMG/M metagenome (GOLD analysis project Ga0265294, IMG submission 192504) | Groundwater microbial communities from a municipal landfill in Southern Ontario, Canada - Pumphouse #3 | ecosystem: Environmental > Aquatic > Deep subsurface > Groundwater | place...
TTCTACAGTTCCTTCCTGAGTCTGGCCGGGGGTATTTCCATCTGCTCGCGGTATTTCTGAACGGTGCGTCTGGCGGCTGTATAGCCTTCCTCGGTCAAAAGATCGGATATGATCTGATCCGAGAGGGGTTTGCGCTTGTCCTCCAGCGTGATTATGTCCCTGATGCGCTCCTTTACAATGCGGGTGGAGACATCTTCGCCGTCCGCTGTTGCCGACCGTTCCGAAAAGAAATATTTGAGGTCGAAGACGCCGAAATCGGTGTCAGCATATTTATCCTTGGTCGTTCTTGAGACCGTGGCTATATCCATCTGTATATCGTCGGCTACATCCTTCAGGATCATGGGTTTTATCCTGTCCGGCCCGTAAAGAAAGAAGTCGTGCTGGAGCTTAACGATCGATTCCATGACCTTTTTCATCGTCGCTCTTCTCTGATGGACAGCATTGATGAACCATTTAGCCGACTCGATCTTTTTCCTCACGTAATCTTTGGCTACTGTATCGGGGTTGTTGGAAAGATAAATCTCCTCGAATTTCTTGTTTATTGAAAGGTTGGGAACGGAGGCGTTGTTCAGTATTACCTCGAATTTACCGTCGATCTCCTGCACGATGAAGTCAGGCGTGATGCCCGTGTTCTCGTCCGCGCTCTCCCAAAGCTCCGCCGCCTTTGATGATCCCGGCTTGGGGTTAAGTGATCTTACCTCTTCGATTATTTCCTGCATCTGTTCCTGCGAAATACCGGTCTTTTTCATTATGACCGAATATCTCTTGTTCACGAGATCATCATAGTGGTCGCGGAGGACAACAAAAGTGTCCTCAAGATAAAGTTCGCGCGACTTGAGCTGGACTATCAGGCACTCCCTCGTGTCCCTTGCGGCCACGCCGGTCGGCTCGAACCTCTGGATCGTCCGCAGCACCCTGAGGATGGTCCTTTCCTCGACATCGGGAAATTCACCTTTCACAAGCTCAATATCGACCCTGAAATAGCCGTCCTCGTCAAGGTTGTCGATTATATATGACGCGACTTCGCCTTCGGTCTCGGAAAAAAAATTCTCCTGCGCCTGATCGTACAGAGAATCTCTCAAAGTCCGTTTCTCGGCCTGCTGGAACTCCCTTTCGTCCTCGTCTTCAATATAACTTTCGCTGTATTCCTCATCGTAATCGGAGAAGGTCTTCACAAGTTCAACGAACTCGCTCTCCTTCTTATCCTCTTCGTTCTGCTTTGAGACATCACTTCCCTCTTCGGCGGTCTCAAGTCCGTCTGACGCGTCGATAAAAGGATTTTCCTCAAGCTCCTCCCTGATCCTCTCTTCAAGCTGAAGCACAGGAAGCTCCAGAAGAGCAGATCTTAAGATCACTGCCGGCTCAAGTTTGGTACCGAGCTCGGTCTTAATGTTCATTGTATGTTTCAGCATAATATCACCCCTTATCGGTTTCAGGACGATGCAGCTTGAAATTCTCGCCCAGATACATTTTCCTTGCATTGGGGTCGTTCGCCAGAAATTCCGACGATCCCTCGATCATGATCCTGCCGTCAAAAAGAATATATGCCCTGTCGGTTATCTTTAAAGTCTCATAAACATTGTGGTCGGTAATCAGCACTCCGATGCCCTTGTTCTTCAACCCCATAACTATAGACTGGATCGATTCTATGGTCACCGGGTCCACCCCCGCAAAAGGTTCGTCTAGAAGTATGAAGTCAGGATCTGTCACAAGCGAACGGGTGATCTCGACCCTTCTCCTCTCACCGCCGCTTAAAGAATAGCCCATGCTCTTTCTGATGTGCTTGATCTTAAGTTCGTCAAGCAGCACTTCAAGCCGTTCCGACCTCTTCTTCCTGTCTTTTTCCACCCTCTGCAGTATAGCCATGATGTTGTCTTCGACGGAGAGTTTTCTGAAGACAGAAGCTTCCTGCGGAAGATATCCGAGCCCGTTCCTCGCTCTTTTGTACATGGGCATTTTTGCCACATCCTTCCCGTTCAAAAAAACTCTTCCGCCGTTCGGTTTGATCATTCCCGTCAGCATATAGAATGTCGTTGTCTTTCCGGCGCCGTTCGGACCCAGAAGCCCCACGATCTCGCCTTTTTTAAGCTCTATCGATACAGATTTTACGACTTCTTTTTTTCCGTAGCGTTTGTTAAGTTCTTCCGCTTTTAAGATCTGTTCCATACCTACTTCTTTTTCTTTTTGAGTGCGTTAAGCTTAAGTTTGTCGGGATAGTAGATGCCTTCGCAACCGCCCGTTATTGATGCGCTTTTCACCTCTCCGTCCGAGAAATTCAGCTCGATCTCGTCACCGAGAAGGTAATTGGAGGCATCGGGCGCTTTGTCTTTCTCCCTACTGATAAAATACACACCTTCCGCTTCTTTTGAAACAATTATTTTATTAATTTCATTATCCGAAAACCATATGTTCATCAGCTTTCCTGTCAGAATATTCATTTCTTCAGGTCTTAAAGAGTCGGGGACAGATTCGTATCGCGGTTTTCCGTATATAACAGCTTTTTCAGGATTTATATCTCCTTTTTCAGATATGACGGTCATGGAGTCGCCTTCAACTTTGTGCATCTCGTAGGTCACGACCGGATCATCATAGAATTTCGCCGTACTTTCATTTCCGAAATACTTTGCAAGACCCGCATTAATGTTCATTTTACCTTTTCTGATCTTTACCTTTCCTTCAGCGGTACCTTTAACTGTTGTTTCCTCATAAGTTATCCTGTCCGATGAAAGACTTAAAGTGTCCGGGTCATCGCTGTCCGTCATTTGAAAGAAGCATTTTCCCTGAGTCTGCATAATGAAAGGGTCAAAGCTGAATTTTCCGCCCAGAGCCTCAAAATAACCTTTTTTAACGGGGTTCAGATTTTTTACGGTCCGAGCTATCTTTCCCGGATCTATGATCTGAAATTTTGGGGACGGACTTTCGTACTCGTAGGCATGAAGTGTCATTTTCGTATCTATCGTCAAAGTTCTTCTGTCGAGTTCATACCTGAATCTTTTTGTGTAGAGCTTGTAATGTCTTAAAGAGTCAAGCGAAAGTACGCTGTCAACGCTTTGGGAAGTGATGATGTTGTTCTTCGTGTCCATTTCGAGTCCGGAGCAGTACAGTATTGACGGAAATTCGTAATACCTGACCATGACCGAATCAGTGACAGTAAGCCTTTCGCTGATCTCGTTCAGCGAGGCGTCTTTTCCCGTTATATAAAAATCTTTTTCTTTTATGCTGACGTCGCCCGAGAGGTAAGCCAGATTTCCGTTCGGTGTTTTTGACAGGGTCGCGGTCCTGCACTTTATCGTTCTTGCAGTGTCGGAGAACTGTATGTTCTTAAAAAGTCTCGCATTGGTCATGTCCTTGTTAATGACCGCGCTGTCGCATTTTACTCTGTAAACATCATATTCGATGTCTATATTCCCGTAGATTATCTTACCGCCGAAGATGTCCTGTTTGAGAAGGTCGGCATGGTGTATTTTTAAAAGAGACTGAGACTCAAGAGCCGTCATCAAAGTGAGCGTAAGTATGAAAAGGACGGCTTTTCTCATTTTCTACCTGTTCATATTTCTGATTATCCAGGCTCCCAGCGGTACGGTGTTCGTTTCGATCTTGAAGTCGAAGTCCACAAGTTTTCCTATCAGTTCCGCGTCGCCGCCGGAAAAGATTATCTGTACTCTTGAGGAAAGTCTTTCCGCGAACTCCCTGACAAAGTCGTTGCAGATGCCGGCTATTCCGTTCTGTACGCCCGATCTTATACATTCGGCTGTCGATCTTCCGATAAAGAGGTCCGTGACCTCCGCCTCAAGATCCGGCAGCAGCGCGGTATGTTCGGTAAGGGCGGCGTACTGAAGCTTCACGCCCGGAAATATCATTCCGCCCTCGAACTCGCCCTGCCCGTTGATAACTTCGAATGTTACCGCGGAACCGAAGTCGATGACCACTGCGTTCTTTTTGTAGTTCTTTACGGCATAAGCGATGTTGCACAGCCTGTCTATACCGAGCTCTTTGATGTCGATATATCTGCTTTTGAGAGTTTTGTAGTGCTCATGTTTTAGTACGAATGGAGTTTTTCCCGTGATCTTTTTGACGGATTTAGAAATTTCAGCTGTTTTTTCGGGTACGACTGACGCGATGATTATGTCTGCCGGCGCATTTTTAGCCTTTACCCATCCCTCAAAATCTTTTTCATAAAGTCCGGTGCTCGAAATATTGCCGTCGGTGACTTTATAGATCTTAGTGGCTGAATTGCCTATGTCTATTACAATTGATGTCATAAGCTCACCTTCTCTGTTTTTGCGTCTTTCCACAGATTTTCTATCTTGTAGAAGTCTCTTGTTTCCGGATCGAAGATGTGAACGACCACATCGACGAAATCCAGCAGTACCCATTTCAGATTCGAAACGCCTTCATAGCCGATCGGTTTAACGCCCGACCTTGACAGTTCTTTTCTGATGTGGTCGCCGAGAGCTTTTACATGCTGATCGACAGACCCAGTGATGACGACGAAGTAATCGAAACTTGAAGTAACATCTCTCAGATCGATGATCAGAATGTCATCGCCCTTTTTGTCGAGAGCAAGTTCCGCGATTTTTTTAGCCAGTTCATAGCCTTCCATATATCTCCTTAGTTTACGAAATAAGTTACAAATATGTAAACGGCCGGCGAAATGAATATCAGACTGTCGAATCTGTCCAGTATCCCTCCGTGGCCAGGTATTATTTTTGATGAATCCTTGAAATTGAAGTCCCTTTTAAGTTTTGATTCGAACAGGTCTCCTGCCTGACCCAGAACGGAAATGACCGCCGACAGGATCAGAACGGTCTTTGTGTCGAAGAAATTTTTTATATCGGTGTTTTCTGCAATGAAATATCCTGCGGTCACGGCGAATATCAGTCCGGATACCGAACCTTCGACCGTTTTCTTCGGGCTCACCCTTTCGAGCAGCTTGTGGGTGCGGAAAATCTTTGAGCAGGTCAGTCCGCCGAAATAAGCGAACGAGTCGGTCGCGATTATTACTCCGTAAATGAACAGGAACATCGAGGGTGAGGTCTTATCAACGGCACCAATGAGCATGGCCGGGAACATTCCGCAGTAGATACCCATGAGCAGATAGCCGGAAACGATAAATGCAGGTTTTTCGTTCTTCCTGAACACTTCCGCAACAAATAGAACTGTGAATATAACGATCGAATATTCAGCCGCGCCGGAGAGCCCTCTTGAAAAGAAGAAAAGCGGTATCAGCGAGACGAGATAAGGCGATAATTTTGTGAGTTTAATGTGCTTTGACCTGAAAAAGTTTAAGATCTCCTTTGATCCGAGGAACGATATAACAAAAATGAACGCGGCAAAATAGCTTAAACCGAGATAAGGAAGGTAAAGTATGACCGGACCAGCTATGACCGCAACGAGTATCCTAACTGTCATGTTATTCATCGCCGTTCTCCTCTTTTTCCTCAGTGCCTGTCAGGCTGGAAACGAGAAGTCTGATCTCGGCGCCCTGATAAACGACCTCTCCGGCAGGCGGTTTCTGGTCCAGCACCGTATTGGGAAGATAATCCTCATTTTTCAGATATACTATCTCCGCTATCTTAAAACCGCTCCTGCCGACAGTTTCCGCCGCCGCCGACAGTATCTTTCCTTTCAGGTCTGGTATCACGAATTCGGACGGATGATTGCCCACGCTTATCACTATCATGATGCTGTCGCCAATAGCGACGGTGTCGTTTACAACCAGCGTCTGCCCCATTACCACTCCTTCAGGGTAATCCGTGCTGAACTCATAGAGCACGCTGTCGAGGACCAGCCTCGACTCTGTCAGCCGGTATTTAGCGTCCTTGGGGGACAGCCCGATCAGATCAGGCACGATAACAGGCAGCGCTCCTTTTGATACGGTCACATATATCTTCCTGTCGGGTTTACATTTCGCTCCGGCTTTCGGATACTGCTCGAGGATCGTTCCGGGAGGGGTGTCCATATCGGTTTTTTCGTTCAATTCGTCCGAAAGCCTGAACCCTTCGGTCTCAAGTATCATCTTAGCCTGATCGATCCCGTAACCCTTAAGATCGGGGACCGGGAATTCCTCACCAGTTCTCGCATAACCGGGCATGAAGACATTGTCCATGTAAAGCGCGAACGCTGTAAGTATTACACCCAGAATTATAGCCGCCGTCAGAAAGGGGATGTAATATTTTTTTACCGATAAGATCAGATCTGACTTTTTCATCTGCTCTCCGAAATTCTTGTGAAATATCCGTATTTTTCCGCATCAAAATATTTTTCAAGATAAGTTCTGTTTATCAGAATATCTTTAAAAGGCCTGTCAGTTCCGTCAGTTCCGACCCCAGATATCCTTTTAACGGTATCGAATCCCTCCGCTACCCGGCCGAAAACGGTGTATTTCCCGTCAAGTTCCGGTAGAGGTTTAAGAGAAATATAGAATTCATAGCCGTCCGATCTTCTCGCCGGGTTTATTTCGTCACCCATTCTGGCTGCCGCCAGAGCTCCTTTAAAATGTATCCTGCCGATCTCCGGCTCAAGAGAAGAATATGAACTCGACTGATCCCTGCCCGCCTGAATGACGAAATCAGTTATAACTCTGTGAAAAGGTTTTCCGTCGTAATACCCTCTCCCGACAAGATTTTTGAAATTCCCGACATGTTCCGGGGCGTCTTTTTCAAAGAAAGTGAACCTTATCATACCCGAATCGGTCTCCATCACGGCTGACTCCGTATAAAATCGCAGGCTGTCGCATTTTCCGCATCCGCAAAAAAGCACGCACTGATATGTCAGTATAAGAAGCACCACTTTTACCATAGCTTGAAAAATACATTTTTTTTCGCATAATATCAATCCTTTAATTCACTAAATTTCTTTATAAAACTTCTTTATAAAACACAATTTTATGTTTATATTATCAAACGGTAACATAAGGAGCCGCAATGAATGAAAAGATAATACTGTCGCTGGGAAGCAATGTCGGGGACAGGAAAGAAAATATCAATGCAGCTCTTTCGGGACTGATGAGCTCGGGTTTTGATGCCGACAGCGTTTCGTCCTACTATGAAACCGAACCTGTGGGATTAAAGGAACAGGACGATTTTGTCAATATCGCAGTATCAGGCACATTTGAAGGAGATCCTGAGCAGCTTATCGGGGTGATTGGGACGATAGAGAGCGATCTGGGCAGGGTCAGGGAAATTAAGTACGGACCCAGAACGATAGACATTGACATTATCTTATTCGGGGAGAGGAAGATCGGCACTGAAGACCTGAAGATCCCGCACCCTGAGTTCAGAAATAGAAAATTTGTTCTTGTGCCTGTATGCGAGATCGAACCGGACGCACAGGATCCGGTGACGGGAAAGGCGGTCAGCGTGCTTTTAACAGAATGCGGGGACAGTTCGGGCGTAAGTAAAATGAGCGTGAAATGAAATTCAATCTTAACCAGATATATATTGCGGTCGAAGGCGCGATGGGCAGCGGAAAAAACGCTCTGGCGCAGAAACTGTCGGAAAAGCTGAAGGCAAAACTGATCAGGGATAATTATTACGGCAACCCGTTCCTGAGCGATTTTTACAAGAACCCGGAAAAGTTCGCGCTGCCGCTTCAGCTGTTCTTTTTAACTGTGAGGTACCAGCAGCAGATCGAAATCCCTTACGGTGATCTTTTCAGCTCGAATATCGTTGCGAACTATATATTTAACAAGGATCAGATATACGCGTCATATAATCTTGACGACCAGAATCTTGCCCTTTACAACCAGGTGCTTAAAGTTATGAATCTGAACATAAGAACCCCCGATGTCGTGATCTACCTCCACGCTCATGATCCGGCAGTTCTGTATGAAAGGGTGAAAAGTAAAAAGCGGATCTACGAAAAAGATATAAATGCCGAATATATTGAAGGATTAAATAAAGGCTACATGTATTTTTTCGATCACTTCAGGGAATGTCCGCTCCTTATCGTTAATATTGACGGGCTTGATCCTGAGAATAATGAACATATCGAAGTGATACTCAAAGAGATCGAAAACGGTATAGACGACAGCAAATATCTGAAAATCTAAACAAAAGAGGTAAGATGCCGTTTCTGGGAACACTAATAATCATCGTGATAGTCTATATGGCATATCAGATCGGAAGAATAAAAGGGAAAGCGGAAGTTATTCTGCAGACAGGCCGTGATAAAAAGAAGAGTACCGACAGAATCGAAGAGGCCGAATACGAAGAAATCAAGTAAAGGCGGCTTTAATGGATTATAAAGAACTTGTTTTCGCATTCAACAGGATCGGGATAGCACTAAGCTCGGAGACAAAACTCCAGAACCTGTTCAATCTGATCGTGGACGAGATAATAGAGTTCGCGGACTGTGACGCATGCTCGCTCTATATCAAGGACGAGAAAAAAACTGAACTGATATTTCAGGCGACCAAGACAGTTTCTCTTTCAAAAAAAGGGAAGGAAAGTGTTTTCAGGTCGTTCTCCGTACCGCTGGAAATGAGGTCGATAGCTGGATATACTGCTATAACAGGCGACACGGTCAATATTGAGGACTGCTACACAATTCCGGATGACAAGCCTTATTCCTTCAACAAATCGTACGACGAGAGGACAGGCTACAGAACCGTCTCGATGCTGTCCGTACCCATGAATGACAATGAGGGCAACGTTCTCGGTGTGATCCAGCTTATCAACCAGATGGACGGCAGCGGAAAGATTGTTCCTTTTTCAAAGGAATTCGAGGCTATCATCCTTTCTCTCGCGAGCCAGGCGGCAGTGGCGCTCTCGAACGCGAGGCTTCTCGAGGCCAACAAGAACCTTTATAAAGCTCTTGTTGAAGCGTTCTCCGAGGCTATCGAAGCCAGAAGTCCGCACACTGCCGGACACTCGAAGAGGGTCGCTTATATATCACGCATGATCGCCGAGCACATCAATCATAAAGATGACGGAAATTTCAAGAATATATATTTCAGCGACGAAAAGCTTGAAGAGCTCAAATACGCCGCTCTTCTGCACGATGTAGGCAAGGTCGCCGTACCTGAAAATGTCCTTGAAAAAAGGAATAAGCTCGAAGAGGATGATATAGCGGTAATAAAGAACAGGTTCGAGGTCATAAAATTCTCCACGGATTTCCACATACACGACGAAGAGCTCAAGAAAGATTTTATAGCTCGGATAGACGCCGACCTTAAATTTATTATGGACAAGAACCTGCCCGGACCTTGTTCGGATGAAGATAAAGCTAAGATCGTCGAGATCGGGAACAAGAAGTTTGTTGATTTTCAGGGAGAGGAGCATAATTATCTCGAAGAAGAAGAGATATACATGCTTACACATTTCGTTAAGGGGAATTTTTCGCCCGAGGAATGGGAAAAGATGAAGCGCCATGTTACAAACACGCTTGACATACTGGAAACCGTACCGTTCACGGATGAACTGAAAGACATCCCCAAGATCGCCGGAGCCCACCACGAAATGCTCGACGGAAGCGGATACCCGTTCAATGTACGCGGAGAGGAGATAATGCTTCAGTCAAGGATACTGGCGGTGGCGGATGTTTTTGAAGCACTGACGGCATCGGACAGACCTTATAAAAAGGCTATTCCGGTCGATAAGGCAAGGCAGATACTCGGGTTCATGGCAAAGGACGGCGAGCTGGATAAAGAGTTAGTCGATATGTTCATAAACGAAAACCTCTATCAGACCTATCTTGAAGCAAGAGATACCGGAAATATAGATGTTTAAAATTTCGGCTCTATTATTAACTGCTTTTATGCTGATCACAAGTTGCGCAGGTACTTCAGGCGATAAGAGGACAGGTACGGGAAAGCCTAAATTCGCATCGCTCGAAATAGACGGCGTTTCGTACTTTTTAACTTCCGAAAACGGCACTTTTGCCAAGGGAAAACCTCTTGACCTCACGCTCAGAATGAAAAACATGTCGAGAACTGTCAAAACTTTCAAAATAGAAAATAACAGATTTGTGATACTTCAGATAAATAACGAATACGGCGTTACTTTAAAAACATTCGAAATAAAAGCGTCGGACTACCTTAAAGAGCCTTCGTTCGGAATAGATCCGGATGAAGAAAAGATTTTCACATTTTCGACCGGCACAAACGACTCGATATTTGAAGAAAATGACAGGATATCATGCACCGTGAGGCTGTATTTCCTTCAGAAAACATTAAGGCGCAATGCGCTTTCGATCTATTTAGACAAAAAATGAATCTGAGAAAACTTTATTTCAATACGGTTATGCGGATATACAACGACAGGCTTTCTTTCGAGTCGCTTTATCCCGAGATACTAAAAG
>Ga0265294_10010863_pt1 | contig 10301 bp, 5 predicted proteins | sample MunlanPumphouse3_FD_192504 | JGI IMG/M metagenome (GOLD analysis project Ga0265294, IMG submission 192504) | Groundwater microbial communities from a municipal landfill in Southern Ontario, Canada - Pumphouse #3 | ecosystem: Environmental > Aquatic > Deep subsurface > Groundwater | place...
GAGTTTTCAGCAATATTATAATCTTCAACATAAATATTACCTGCAGAAGGACTTAAGTAGCATGTAATCATTTTCAATGTTGTTGATTTCCCAGCACCGTTGGGACCTAAGAAGCCCAGAATTTCACCTTCGTTTATTTCGAAGTTTATGGAATTCACTGCACGTACTGTTCCGTAATCTTTAACAAGATTTTCCAGCCGAATCATTGTTTCCTCTCCTTTTAATATTATTTTTTTAGTAATTATATATTATAACTAACGAACAATTAAGTAATTCGTTACATAAAAAGTTATCTTTTTTCAATACCTTGTTCTTAGTAAGTGATTGGCATTTTTCAAGTTTTTAGTTTTTCCTTAGACTCTTCCGATAAATCATTTGGGCCTTACGAGATATTCAAGACTCTCTAATGAACTTGGAAAGAAGGTAGCTATGGAGAAGAAGTCAGGTGTTAATGGAGCTTCTTATTTTTCATCGAAAGAACAACAGGGATCATTCCAAATGCAAAATAACCCCCAATCCTGAATGTTGTAGTTAGGTCAAGTTTCTCACCCAGGAAGCCTACAGCAAAAGAAGCAATAGATGCTACGGCAAAATTGATAGTCATATAGATGCCATTCACAAAAGATTGGCGATTAGTATCTTTATCGTGTACATAAGCTAAGATGATAGGATGAGAGAAAAACATAAAAAAACCTAATAATGATAAGAGAACAAGGGCAAGAGTTCCGCTCGTATAAGTGTAGAGAATCATCAAAATTGGTGATAAGACAGCCATAATCAATAGAGCATATTTTCTCCCGATGTAATCAGAAATAGTCCCAGCTGCAAAAGTTCCAATTGCTCCAGCAAATTGCATTATTGAGAGGGCAATGCTTGAGACAAATATTGTGCTACCAATTGATTCCATGTAAGTTGGTAGGAAGTTAACTAAAGCTTGTTTCATTATTCCTTGAAAGAAGATTATTCCTGAGACAGTAGCAAAAATTGGGAGCATATATTTCATTACTTCTTTATGAGAATCATTTTTGAAATAGGTTGCTTTAACTGCATTAGAATCTTTTTCAACTTTGCTTATTTTAAGGAGAATCAAAAAAGAGAGACAGAGCCCAATTGGTATAAGTCTCCAGACTCCTTTTAACGTCCAATAGGAGATAGCTGCTGTGATAATCAAAGGGCCAATAGAACGAGCCAGTTCCCCGCCCAACATATATAAACTCATCCCTAATCCCTTTTTGTCTCCTGATACTTTTTTTACTAAGACAGGAGATGGAACGTGGATTAAAGTTGAACCAAAACCGGCAATTAACAACAAGACAAACAGGGTCATATAATTATTAGCAAGCCCCATAAGAGTCATAGAAGTTACTGCTATAGCTGGAGCAGCTGCTACTAAATATTTAAGTTTAAATCTGTCCGAAAATGAGCCTATAAGAGGATTAAGCAGGTTGGGAAGTCTGAGTGCTATAGGCAAAGCTCCTGCTAAAATTAGAGAAAAGCCAATTTCTTTTCTTAGCAAGGGAAGCATAACGGGGAAGAAACCAGTAAAACTATCATGAAGCATGTGAGCTAAAGAGATAGTTAGAATATTCCCTAATTGAAACTTACTTTGTTTCAGTTTCATTGCCCCTCATTTCACTCCAAACAGCAAAAGCTCGTCTTAAATGAGGTATAACAATGGAACCTCCAACTAACAGTCCAATGCTCATTGCTTCCTCTATCTCTGCATCAGAATAACCTAAATCAAAACAATTTTTTAAATGGTAGTTTATGCAATCATCACAACGTAGAACTAAAGATGCAACAAGTCCTAACAGCTCTTTAGTGTTTTGGGGTAGAGCTCCTTCGCGATACATTTGATTATCTAAAGAGAGAAACCTATTGGTAGTAAGGGAAGTGTAGTTGGACATAATTTTGTTTAGTCTATCTCTTTCTTGCGAGAATTTATCAATAGTAGTTTGTTTCATAAATACCTCTTATTCTTTTTTTATTGAACCAGGATATTTAGTAGGAAAAATTTGTCTTGTATTTTTTTTATTTCTTATACAATTTTAATATTTTACAGTATAGTTCATTTTTGTTAATAGGTTTAGCAACGAAATCATTACATCCTGCAGCAATATATTTATCTCTCTCTTCGGACATAGCATAAGCGGTTAAGGCAATAACAGGAAAGTCTTTATACTTATCATTTTGGCGAAGAATTTGTAAGGCTTCCATTCCATCCATAACAGGCATCTGCATGTCTAAGAGAAGTATATCATAATCTTTTTGTTCTAACATCTCTAAAGCAATTTTACCATTGTCAGCGATATCACAATTATTATGTACTTTCTTTAAGATTGATTTTATGAGTTTTTGATTAATTGCATTATCTTCAGCTACTAAAATTTTTAGGTTTTTTAAGTTGGTATTAGGATCAGCACTATAACAAGTATTATCATTAATTGTTGAAGTCCCTTTTCCTTCAGGAAGAGGAATGATAACTTCAAAAGTAGAACCACGATTTAGTTTAGAATCTACCCTAATCTCGCCCTGCATTGCATCGACGATTTTCTTTACAATAGATAGTCCTAAACCAGTCCCATAAGTAATTTTTTTCTCTTCAGAACGAATCTGTTCAAAAGCATTAAAAATAATTTCTAACTTTTGCTTGTTTATCCCAACTCCCGTATCTCTTACAATGAAAGTAGCCAAACCGTCTTGGTATTTAATTTCTAATGTAACTTCTCCTCTTACAGTATAATTTACAGCGTTGGAGAGCAAGTTAATCAGTATTTGTTTAATTTGAATTTCATCACCTATAAGCCGGTTTGGTAAAATTAGTGATTTAACTATTCTAAAATCTAATGATTTGTTATTGGCACTAATAGAAATTATTTTCTGAACTTCATCAATGACATTGTTTAAAGAGAATTCTGAACAAGATAGTTTTATATTACCTGATTCGATCTTAGAAAGCTCAAGAATGTTATTGATAATATCCAAGAGATGATTACCAGATTGAACAATAGTTCTAAGTTTCTCTCTCTTATCAAGGTCTTTTTCAATATCATAAATTAATTGTGAAAAACCATTGATAGCATTAAGAGGAGTTCTAATCTCATGACTCATATGGGAAAGGAAGGTGGATTTAGCTCTATTAGCTTCTTCAGCATCCTCCTTAGCTTTTTTCAAATCTTCCTCGAAAGCTTTCATATCAGAAACATCAATCAGATATTCTAGATAGCCAACATAGTTACCATTAGCATCGAATAAAAGTCTTGTATGGTCTTTTACCCAGATCTCAGAACCATCTTTTCTAATCATCTTATAAGGTGAATGGGAATAAAATTCTTGTTTCTTTTCATAGAAATCATCAGCTTCTTTATAGAGCTTTGGTAGCATATCTTCACTAATTAGGGTATTCAAGTCAATATTTTCTTGAATAACCTCTTCTTTAGTGTAACCAGTAAAGTGTTTAACATTCTCGGATACCCATTCAGTCTTTTTCTTTTCTTCACGGTTTATGCACTTCATTACCATTACGGGACCGTTTTCAAAGAGATTTCTCTCTGACATTAAATTACCAAGATGCTCTTCTTTTTCTGTTATATCACTAAATCCCACCAACATAAGATTACTATTTATTTGGGAAAAATGTAAGTTAAAAATATAATATTTGTCTTCAATAAGCAATTCAATTTTCTCAATATGAAGTGTTGTATCAATACCTTGAATAAGCTTTTCTTTCTTAGCTAAAACAGATTTCACTGATTCTGGATTGTTGGAAAAAGAATAAAGAAGTGAGCTAAAAGAATAGTCGTTAATATTCTCTTTTTTGAATTGATGATAGAGGTCTTGATTGAAATAAATGATATTATCATTTTCCAGGATTAAGATTGGGAAAGGAATCTTATCGATAGTGTTATGGAACCCTACGCTATTGTCAGATAGATTTTTTTGAGCTAAATATTGTTCTGTGTAGTCACTGAATATAGTCGAAATTAGTTGTTTATTAAAAGTATCTATTGAACGAATTGAGGTGATCCTAAAGTTGAAATATCGGTTATCTAATATCCCATGTGCATAATAATCTTTGCGTTCTCCTGTTTTATAGCACAAAGCAGACTGATTAATAATTTTTTCAGTATCTTTGTTGTTAATCGAGAGTCTTTCTGTTATATCAGTGATTGACAAATTCTCATTATTTTGTAAAAATGAATCTAAACTAGGTGATAAAGAATTATTCTTAAGAATTGTAACATCATTTTCATTCTTAGTAATAATTACAGCTGGCACTAATCCAATAATATCTTTAATCATTGATTTTAAGGCACCTTGTTTGGTAGACGAGGTAAGATACTGATTTGTAATTATGGTTGCTGAATCATACCCTAGTTTCATATAACCCGTAATATCAATGAGAGTATGAACCTGAGCTTCTGTAAAAATGAAAGAATCAGTAACTTCATCAAAATTAGGTATATCTAACAACTGTGAAAATGCTTTAATAGTTTCTCTACTTATACCTAGTTTCTCAGATACTTCTTTGCAAGTAAAATTTTTTTTCATCAATTAGTCCATATAGATTAGTTTTTTCTCATATCTTTTATATGAGTTAAGTTGTCAAGAAAACATTTATAAAAAATGTAATTAACATTATAATCCTGTGATGAACTATTCAAATTGTAAATTACTTGCTCAGAGAAATTAATATGCCAAAATTAAGATAGCTTCAATATCTTCTCTTTTAAATTTACTAATGCTTCCTATTGATGGGAACTCCATGATTTTATCAGCTATTTTAGCTAAATCTTCTTTATGTATGCATAAGTCCCTTAAGGAAACAGGGCTTCCCCAATCTCTAAGCTTGTTCCTCATAGAAATTAAGGCTGAAATGCTATTACTTTCACCCCAGATCTCAAACCAATCAGTAAACTTTTTGGGGTGTTTGAATACCATGTATTCAATCCAGGCAGGGAAGATTACACCCAGCCCAGCTCCATGAGCTATTTTAGGGTAAAGTGCAGAAAGTGCATGTTCAATAATATGACAAGCCCAATCACCACCATTCATAGCAATACCACTAATCCCATTAAGAGCAAGAGTTGCAGACCAGGCCAAATTTGCCCGTGCTGTATAGTCTTCTGGGTTTTTTTGAAGTCTATCAACCACAGCAATAATTGTCTTTATTAAAGCTTTATTAACTTCTCGTGTGACAATAGCTTGATTATCTACAAAATAGTATTCCAAAATGTGTGCAATGGCATCTATTCCACCATTAACAGTCTGGTGCCAAGGAAGTGAAAACTGGATAGATGGATCAATTATTGATACTTTAGGGAATAATAATGGTGAACCCCCACCCCATTTTTGGTGGGTTTTGGTGTTAGTAATTACGAATCCACTATTCATCTCTGAGCCGGTTGCTGAGATAGTTAATACAGTGTAAAGCGGTAAAGCTTGTTCAGCCTGTACTTTTCTTTGCATAAAGAGCCATAGGTCATCTAAATAAAAGCCTACAGCAACAGCCTTAGCACTATCTATTACACTTCCTCCTCCAACAGCCAGAATGGAATCAACCTGGTGTTTACGGGCAAATTCGATAGTCTCATTGACTTTCTCTAGGGTTGGATTGGCTTGAACTCCCCACATTTCGGCATATTCTATCTTATTCGTCTTGAGAGAAGCAATAATCTGGTCATAAACACCATTAGCTTTAATAGAGCCCTGTCCAGCTAAAACCAGGACTTTTTTTTGATTATTTATAATAAGTTCTTTACCTATTTCTGTTATACACCCTTTCCCAAAAATTATTTTTGTGGGATTATAGAAGCTAAAATTATTCATCTTTCCACCTTATTAAGATTTATGTCAATAATATATCGGAATTCTGATTATTAGCAAACTGAATTGCTATTTTTTATTATTTATGACAGGTACCAGGCTCAATTTTTTTTATAAAAAAAATCAAATACTACTTGACAACTATTTCCTTTGAATATAATTTTTAATTAGTTGTAATTAAAGGAGAAAGCAAATGAGCGAATTTGTAGTCCAACGGCTTGTATTTAATACATGTTATAATCGTAACTATAGAGATTACTTGCTCAAATTTTCTTGTTGTTACTCATTGAGTATTTACAAACAATCTCTCTTCTCTTCTCTTCTCTTCTCTTCTGTTTATTTTCAATATATTATAAAATATATCAATTATTGTGTCGTTTTAAATTCATTACGAGATAGGTTAAACCGTTTAACCTAAATCGTGTAAAATCTGTCGATTTCAGAATACAAACATTTAAAATGAAAACAAAACACACAAACCTGTTGAAATAAATCAACATAATAAAAGAAGGTATAATGAAAAAAATAATAGTTTTTGTCGGGTTAATATGTATTAGCACATTACTGCTTGCTAGAGATTATACATTTACCGTTAATCATCCTAATCCAACCAACCCTGATTATAATTTTACAAGAATCCAAGACGCAATAACTTTTGGAGTATCTTTTCCAGATTTGATTGTAGAAGATCCAGAAGGTGTTGACGAAAATGGCAACACAACTACATTAGATTTTGATGATCATGTGATAATAGAAGTTTATCCTAATTTTAATGCTCTTAATGGACAGTATGAGGAGAATTTCATAATTGACTTTGTAGGTAGCCTACCGAATTTAACGATTAAATCATATCAAGGTGGACGAATATCATTAACCCCACTCTATTTAAACACTGCAATCTGCAAAATTATTCGTTATGGACATAGCCTCTATGATCCGGTAACAATAGAAGGTTTTGATTTTTACAATGATAATCAGAGTGATATTGTTGAGATAAACGAAGACCATAGTGGAAATTATGGTATTTATACATCTTCTAGGAATGTGTTTGTAAATAACTGTAATTTTATACCCAATGAAAGACAAGAATCCTTTGTTCATGATATCTATTTATATCAAATGGGCGATAAGAGTTCTCGATATTTGACAGTTAACAATTGTAATTTTGAACAAGATCTGTATTGGTATAGGTTTTTGGAATATGCTAGAATAGTTGGATATTTAGATCAACCAGATAATGCATCAAGCTCTTACATATTCAATGCTATCAATAACAACTTTGTCAATAATAAAAAAAGTATAGATATGAGAAATTCATTTAATCTCACTATAAAAAGTAACAATTATGTTACTTTAAGCATTGGTGAATTGTATGATAGAATGGTAAGTTTTTATTTAGAAAATCATCCGGTTATTGGAGATGGAATAAATGTTGAGGGTAATTACCTTGATAATGCTAACAATGCGTTCTATATCAAGCCTAAAGAAAGAAACTTGTTTGATAATAATTATGTTCTAAACACTATCGAAAGCGAAATTATTTGTTCAGAAGCTTGTTCTTTCAATAACAACGTTATTACCTTCGATGCTGTGATATCTTATACCAACGCAGGATTTGGTATAGCACCTCCTGTGCTAAAGAATAACACCTTTTATAGGGATCCACAGTCCTCAGGATCACTAGAGTTATCATTCTATATTGATTACTTAATAAACAATATTATTTATGGTTTCAATTCTAATAGTATTAGTGAAAGTGGTCCATTTAATAAGATCGCAAATCTTTTTGATCCGAGTTTAAATTACCCTGAAGTAGACCTCAATCTTACTGGTAGTCCGAACTTTACTAATATTGCTAATGGCGATTTTTCCTTGGTTTGGCCCTGTAAAGCTATCGGAAACGGATACTCACCTGAGTTTAATAGTTCTGACCCTGGTTATGACATGAAATTATTAACCTATCAAGATGATACTATAGATATTGGGGCAATCCCATTTGACCAAGATAGAAAACAATATCATCGCTTTGAAGGAGGAACTACAACCAAAAACTGGACTGCTTTTCCTGCCTTAGACCCAGAGAATGAAACTACCATCTTCTATAATGGTATGAATCAGAATCTTCCGAATAATAATATGATTGTGATGTTCCAGGATTTACATGATCAGTGGGGCAATTATGCATCAGTTGGTTATAAGGATTGGGACGATTATAATGATTATGTACCTCACACTTTTAATTGGATGAACCAAGTAGATCCAGAAAAACTAATCGAACCTTATCTTGGTTATAAAATAACCGCCCAGAATGGTATTGACCACTGGTTTGGAGGATTAATGCAGAATGCTGATATGGATATACCGCTACCAGCAACGCCAAATGAGATATGGTTGGGATATCATGTACCTTTCACTTCAGACGCTTTAGTTGCATTTGATGATATTCTAGGAAGCTTACAAACTATTAAGCATAAAGATTGGGCTTTATATTGGAATGGAACTAAATGGACTGGAAGAACATCAACGGGTAATACCAATCTTGAGATGGGTGATTTTGTAGAGATTAAATATCGTAGCAATGCAATTCCTCCTACTTCCTTTAATTGGACATACTATCACTCTAGTAACCCTAGTTCTTTCAAATATCAAGATGCTACTTATGTTTCCTATGAAGATAAGAGTGATTATTCACCATTCTTTGTTGATATAGATGAAAATTCTAACATAGAAGAGATTGCCCTTTATGCCAACAATGAATGCATTGGTGGGGCGAAGACTCAAGGTGAAACTACTGTCATGGTAAAGGCTTTTATGGAAGATATTCCTAATGATTGTGAAATTTCTGTTGTAACTTTTACAGGTGCAAAATCATCTAAAAAAGCTAATCAAATCTCTGAATACAACCCTAACTTACAGGTATGGGATATGGCAAGTATTATCATCAAGGATAACAGAAGTGCATATCATGTCTCTCTCAGAAAAGATCACAATTCTATCCTAGAGACAAATAATATCGTTACTATAAACTACCCCAATCCTTTCAACCCAGAAACAACAATAGAATTTAACAATCCTGTTCAAGGCCAAGTGGATATTAATATCTATAACTTAAAAGGACAGCTGGTTAAAAATCTATTACAAGATAATTTAAACCAAGGCGTTCATAAAGTTATCTGGCATGGAAGAGATAGTAATGATAAGCAAGTAGCAAGTGGTGTTTATTTTTACAAAATCTCTAGTGGGAATAAGCAAAGTGTTACCAAGAAAATAATCTTGATGAAATAATTTCTTGCTTTGCAAGAGCGAAAAAATAAAAATGAAAAGTGAAAAATAGAATTGCAGGGGTGGGCGAAACAAAAAAAGCCCACCCAAGCAATTATTAGATGAAACAAAAAAAATATTTTTACTTATATAACAAAGGACAGATAAATGCACAAAATGCTCATACCCATATTAATGCTGATTTCTTTTAACCTGCATGCTTTGTTAGAGGTCTCTTTAGATGGAACAAAACCTTATACGGAGATCCAAACAGCAGTTAACAGTGCCGAAGTAGGTGACACAGTCTTAGTATATCCCGGAACTTATTTTGAAAACATAGATTTAAGTAATACTCATAATATTAGCCTAATATCACTGGAAGCAATTACTAACGATACTACTTATGTCTCTGCTACAACTATCAATGGTTCTCTTAATCAAAATAGTGTAATTATCTGTAATGGTAATGATACTAACTTTCTGGTACGTGGGTTTACCATAACTGGAGGTTCAGGTATGCAAGGTAATGTTTATTCTCTTGGTGGTGGAGTCTTAGTTGTTGTTGGTAATATGACTTTGACGAACTCAATAGTCAAGTATAATTCTGCTGATAGGGGAGGGGGGGTGATAATCTGGCCTACAGTTAGCTTACATCTTAGCGGAACCATTATCAGAAATAATTTAGCTTATGACTCAGGTGGGGGATTACAAGTAGCCAGCAGTTATACCGAACAACCAAGTATTGTTTTTGATCGAGAAAACAGGTCTTCTATCTATGATAATTATGCCAGCTTAGGAACTGACATCCATTGGTACAATCATAATGGAGGCAACTGTCAAGTATATCTTAAGAAATTTACTGTTAGTGAATATGAGTTCTATTATGCCAGTTATTTTGATCCTAATGGAGGCTATTTAGATATTGGTTATAATCCTTATTATGTTTTTGATATTGAAGAAGGAGTTCATGAGCAAGTAGATGCTGATTTATATGTATCGATGGATGGTGATGATAATAATCTCGGTTTAACTCCTGAGCAAGCCTTACGGTCTACTTATAGGGCTTTTCAGATAATAAAGAGTAATCATAATAATCAACGGACAGTACATCTTCCTACTGGATATTATAGTAATTGTGCTAATGGTTATGAAAATCTTCCCATCACGGTCAAGAGTAATACTACTTTGAAAGGAGTTTCGGCTGAAGAGACTAT
>Ga0265294_10010865_pt1 | contig 10300 bp, 10 predicted proteins | sample MunlanPumphouse3_FD_192504 | JGI IMG/M metagenome (GOLD analysis project Ga0265294, IMG submission 192504) | Groundwater microbial communities from a municipal landfill in Southern Ontario, Canada - Pumphouse #3 | ecosystem: Environmental > Aquatic > Deep subsurface > Groundwater | place...
GCCTTTCCACTGTCATCAGCAGTGAGTGTTAAGTCCCCGATTCCGGGGTTCACGGCCTGCCACCCGCTGCCTTCATCTGCAGATGCCGGAATGACAAAAATGGCTGCCATGAGCAGGGCAAGTGCAATCAGCCCTGTCGCTCTTGATAGTTTGCTCATAAAATACATGTAATCACATCAATCTGTTGATGAATATGTTGTTAATCATAAAAAATGGTGTTATTTCTGTTTTTGTTGATGTTGGTATGCCACTTCTGCGATTATGAGAATGGCGACTATGGCCAGGATGATCATGATGGGCTGTATGCCGCTTCCTGTCTGTGATTTCGCAGTTGCTGTTGTTGTGGTTTCAGTGGCGGTGGCCCCTACTGTCACAGATGCCGCGGGTTTCCGGGGCTCACCAGGCAGGATAGAGACAAGTGCAAATGTTGAGAAGCCGTCTGGTGATCTGGCACTGAATGTTGGCATCCCATTCTCGTCATTGCCTGTGAATCTGGTCTCAAGGGCCTCTGCACTGCCGTCCTCACTGAGGTGCATGATCCTGATGGCATCTCTGCCGCCATGCTCTGCAACCCATTCAGGCTCAGCTGTCATCCAGATCATGGCATTGCTGATCTCTGATGAATCGTCCAGACCACCTGCCCTGATATCCATGACATAGTGGATCTCACCTACATGATGTCCTTCTGCAGGCTTGCTCTGCATGATGGCATTTCTGTCCTTATTTATCAGGCTGCCTGTCAGGTCAAGGCTGAGTCTGGTCTCAACAGGAATTGAGAGCATATCTGCACTTAACCATCCAGATACATTGCCTGCGTTACTGATATCCTGTATAAAGGGTCTGGTCTCCATCTGGATCTCATCAATAAAGCCTGAGATGATATCATTCTGCTCTTTGATGTCTTTCAGAGTGATGGTGAGGACAAGACCGTCCTTCCTGTAGATGATGTCGTTTTTGCTTACTTCCAGGTTTTCACCGGCTGTTCTGGCAGCCTTGAGGTCAACAGAGAGTCTCTGTCCATAATCTCCAAGACTCAGAACTGCACCCTCAGGCAGGGATATGAAGAATTTCCCTGTGACTGTCTCTTCTTCTATGGTGTTCTCATCTGCTTTCTCGTCATCACTGTCCCTGCCGCTGCTCTCAGGATTGGGGATGCCTGCCCTGAAGTAGTAGACCTTATCTGAGTTCTCAGGGGTGGAGTCCATGCTATCACTCCAGTAAAATACGATCTCATCACCATTGCTGACCTCATATGAGTTTGAACCAACTGAAGGTGCTGCGCCGTTTACCCAGAACATCCAGCCCTTCATGCCTGAATTCTCTCTGCCGCCTATTGAGGAGATAAAGAGTGAACCGTACTCATCATACTGCTTGTCTGTGACACTGTAACTGGTCTTTGAGGCATCCAGGACACCGAGTGCGGTCTGCTTCTGTACATCAAAGGGGTTGCCTTCCTCACTTGTGACCTTGAATGTGCCTGTTACAAGGGTGACTGACCTGTATTTGTCCTTTTCACTCCCTCCTCCACCTTCTTCGGGACTGACTGACTCTGTTCTGAGGGCAGAGAGTGAGAAGACCGAGAGACCATTCGGGGAGATGGCTGTGAAGACCATCCTGCCATCCTCTGTGGTGCCCTGATACGTGGTTGAGAGGATTTCAGCCTCTTCATCTCCGCCAGGGTAGCGGATGATCTGGATCTTTGAAACCCCGCCGTGGGCAATGACCCAGGCCTCGCCTGCTGTCATGGTGATGGTTGCTGATCTTATGTCCCTGCCATTCTCAATGCCATTTCTGATTACATTCAGGGTGCAGGCGATGCCAGTGATCTCCTTCTTGCTGTCTGATGCGACGATCTGGAAGTAGTGCCTGACATTCTCCTCAGGATCCTTTGTGAGTGTGGTGGTGATCTCTGCATCAGTATCAGGCATCCTCTCAAGAGAGAGTTCTATGGATGCCGATGCAATGCCGACATCTCCGCCCACCATTCCTGAGATCTCTTCACTATTTGCAGTCACAGATGAAACCCTGCCTGAGAAGGCTGTCTCATTCTCCTGAATGCCGCCCTCTGTATTGATTATGAATGATTCCCATCCATTTCCTGCATTCTCAATGGTGATGGCAGAATCTGAGGCACTGACATTCCCGGAGGCGGTGACTCTGATCCTCTGCCTGCCCTCAGAGTCTGTTCTCATCTCTGTGCCACTGATCTCAAGGCCCATCTTCTTCTCTGCAAGAGGTTCTGAGGAGGCGATATACACAGATTTTGTGGCAGTCTCTATACCTGCTTTGGCATGTATACTCAGGGTGCCAGGGATATGTGGTATAAATTTCAGTTCAGATCCGCTGGCATAGATGGGTGTGCCGCCATTCATCTGGAAGCAGACCTCTGCATCACTGTCAAGGGTTACTATGACTGGTTCACTGACTGAGGGATTCTCAGATATGTCTATGGTAAGGGCCCCGGTTGGGACTGCCAGCAACAGGAGGAGTATTGGAAGAAGTCCTGTCACAAAACGTTGCATTCAATGCCTCCTGTGGAATCGTCCAGATTATCAGGATAGTCTGCAAGTCTGTAGATGCCTGCATGGAGATTATATGTGCCGTCTCCTGCCTGTGCAGGGATCTGCACAAGCACAGGTACGTTCACTGTCTCGCCCGCGCCGAGATGGATTGTGGTGATGCCTGCGATATTGTCCCCGCCTGCACCTGTGCCGCTTGTCACAATCACAAACCAGCCATCTGTGATGCCTGTTGCCGAGAGGTGTGCAAGGGCAATTCCTCCGCGTGCGCCTGATGTGACTGTAAGGTCTGAGAGGGTGGCATAACTGGGTTCAGGAGGTGCTCCGCCAGGGCCAAAGGCCCTGATCTTTCCGTCATCTGCACCTATGAAGAGGGTTCCGCCTGATATGGCCGGTGATGACATGATATTCCAGGCCTCTCCCTCTGGTGGGTTCAGTGAGTACTTCCAGACCAGTGCACCTGTGTCTGCATCTATTGCATATACCTCACTCTCTGCATAGTTCCTGCCTATGTAGAGTGTGTCATCTGTGACAACTGGTGATGAGTATATGGTGTCAAAGCCCTCATGCTTCTGAAGGTCATAGTGCCAGTTCTCGCTGCTGTCTGCTGTATCGAGTGAATAGAGTATGCAGTCTGATCCTGCTGCGTAGATGGTGTTGCCTTTGACAGCCGGTGTGGAGAGTGTTCCTGAGAATGGGATGCTCCAGAGTTCTGAGCCTACACTCTCACCTGCTGTGCTGACTGCACAGAGGCTCTTCGCGGTTGAGAAGAAGGCCACATCTCCTGAGAGTGCGACTGTGGATGATTTGATCTCACTGTCTGTGGTGAAATTCCAGATATCCTTCTCAGGGTGCTCCGGGTCTATGCAGTAGAGACCGTCGGTACCTGCGAAGTAGATTCTGCCATTCTCTGCTGCTGGTGAGGCATAGTAACTGGTGGAGCCGCCTGTTGCGAATGTCCAGAGCTCTGTGCCATCCATATCAAAGGCATGGAGGGTGGCATCAGAGCCTGTGCTGACAAAGACCTTATCGTCATAGACCAGTGGTGAGGATGCGAGACCCCACCATAACCCTTCATTTTCGACTGTTCTGTTCCAGAGGGTTCTGCCGTCCTCATCTATGCAGAAGAGGTCTCCTTCATAGGTGCCGACAAATACCCTGTTATCTGAGACTGCGGGTGTGGAGTAACTTCCTCCTGTCATGTTGAGGTCATTTCTCCAGAGAATATTGCCTGTCTCTGCATCTATGCAGTAGAGACCATACTCAGTCCTTGGGGCGGGGTTCATTGAGAAGAGGTTTGGGATATACACCCTGTCTTCTGAGACCACTGGTGAGGCCCCTATGGCGCCCCCGAGTTCTGTCTCCCAGAGTATGTTATCTGTCTGTGGGCCGGCTTCAGGCACATAGCCTGTTCTGGCTGCATCCCCATGGAGCATGTTGTCGTCGCCAACTGTTGTTATTGTGTGTACTGTGATATTCACAACTGCGTCTGATTCACTGACTGGAGATGGAGCATAGTCTGGTGCCCCTCCCCATGTTCCATTGTAGAATGTCAGGAGGTCACCGTCTGCACATCGGTAGTTGCCTATTCCAAGAGGTGCCTGCTCACTATTTACAAGAAATATCCATGAACCCTCAATCCTGCCTATGCTGTTTAGGTAGTGTCCCCAGGTGCCATAGCTGATATCATAGATGAACGCTCCAGTCTCTGAGACCTTATCAAGTGCCGAGAGCGCAGTGTCTCCCCCTGCCTCATGGCCTGTAACTGTGATATTTGCCTCATCCCATGCAAGGGTGACCCCCCCCTCCCAGCCTGTGAACCTCTCTGTCCTCTGGACTGTGATATTCACAACTGCGTCTGATTCACTGACTGGAGATGGAGCATAGTCCGGGGCTCCTCCCCATGTTCCATTGTATAGTGTCAGGATGTCGCCGTCTGCACACTGGTAGTTGCCGATACCAAGGGGTGCCTGTTCACCATTGAGCAGGAATATCCATGATCCCTGAATCCCGCCTATGCTGTTGAGATAGTGTCCCCAGGTGCCATAATTTACATCATATGAGAATCCTCCGCTCTCTGATGCCCTGTCAAGTGCCGAGAGTGCAGTGTCGCCCCCTGCCTCATGCTCTGCGACCTTGATATTTGCCTCATCCCATGCAAGGGTGACCTCACCCTCCCAGCCTGTGAATTCTTCTCCTGCCGAAACAGGACAGATTGCGATGGATATCAGGAATGTCACAATTAAAATTGAAATTATTGAATCTTGATCCATAATTTTTATACACCTTTAATTACATTAGGACAGTTTTAATTTAAAAAAGTATGGGGTTCTGCCTGATCTTCCCTTCTGGAATCTATGGTAATAAGAGGGGCCTCAAAAACAATCTGAGTAATTTTTTGTCTTAATATAGCTGTGAATGCCATTATATGGGCCAGAACCTAAACCCGGGACTCTGAAGTTCTGAAGAATAGTTGAGAGATCTATTGCCTGAATACGACGACCGTCACATTATCAGTGGAGTGCCTGACGCCCTCTTCAAGAAAAAAACCTGCAATCCCTTTGCAGTCAGTCATTCTGGCCCCCTCTGTCAGCACATCAGTCTCCACATAGTCATGGAAGCCGTCACTTGAGAGGAGGAGCAGACTGCCCTCAGGCATCTCTGGTTCATAGAGATCCACTGCCAGATCGCCGCCCAGGGTGTGGGTTATGATATGGCGGAGTGGGTGTTTTCTGGCTGTCGCCTCGTCAATTACCCCATTCTCTACAAGGGACTCGACCACCGAGTGGTCTCTGGTTCTGAAGAGGACAGACTCCCCTATGATATATGCCCTGCTGTCGCCTGTGTTGGCGATTATCACATGATCACCTGAGATCAGGGCAGTAACAAGGGTTGTCCCCATCCCTTTCCGCATGCCAGTGGCCATATCACAGACCCTTCTGTGTGCAGTCTCATGGGCTGTTCTGAGGAGTGACTTGATATTCTCTGTATCCATGCCCTCAGAGTAACCAGCCATGAAAACCTCATTTACAACCTCAACAGCAATGGCCGATGCCACCTCGCCTGCGGCATGGCCACCCAGACCATCTGCTACAGCGAGCAATACAGCATTATCTTTCGTTGCTGTCAGATAACTGTCCTCATTATGCTCCCTGCCGCCGACGTCTGTAAGGCCTGAAAAACAGGGATGGTCATCTCTTCTCTTCATAAAATCATTTCTCTGAAATCTGATTGGATCATTAATATATAATGCCTGACTGCAAAAAAGTAATCTATGCCCTGTGCCACGTTTTTGTGGGAGCAGCGGGGGTGATCTGGTGATTGGAGAGGTTTGGTGTCCCGCTGGCTTCCCACTGAGAAGTGGTTGATGTTCCTGTCTGGAGCATATATTGTGGATTTTCTGGTATAATCCGCCATTATGGAGGCATTTCATGGATGTCAGGATCTCTCTGTCTGCTCTATTGGTACCCTTCACGGCTCCACCATGATCTGTACAGGATGCCTTTATCCTTGACTGGTGATGTCGTTCCCGTCCGGAGGTTCAGATGTCCTGGTCATCACTTCTGCTTATCTTCTTTCAGAGAGGTGCCGGTTCACCGGAGACCTCCAATACAACATCATCCTTTCCTGACTTATATTAGTAAAATGGGGGGGGTTATTTGATACAACCAGTTGGTTATGTCAATGAAATCCCTGGTTATCTTCAGTTCTGATCTGCGGGGCACTTATTGTCTGTCTGAGTTCTCAGACATTTCCTGATATTTCTCATATAATTCAGATGAAGGATGAGGTGGATGACAACAAGGCCTGAGAATATGAATGATGATATGTTATGTACCATGACCCAGTCGGTGTGGACCATTCCGAGAACCTCCAGGACTGCTGCGGGGTTTTTTCCGCCCTGAAAACCGCTGCCTGTCGGAAAATAGATGAAGAGAACTAGACCTGATATGAGCATGGGGATGAAGGAGATCAGAGCCAGCAGATCAACTGCGGCATTCTGTCTTGCCCTCCCCATTATCAATCACCCGAAGAGGCCTCCGAGGAGTCCTCTGTCATTCTGTTCCTGCTCTGCAAGTATCTGAAGCCTCGTCTGCTCCTGCTCCATGTGCTGCATCTGCTCCATGAGAATTGCCTGCACTTCCGGGTCACACTCGCAGTCCTGCATAAGCTGGTTCATCTCCTGAATTCTCACCTGATTCTCTATGACCTGGCGCTGAATCTCTCCTGCTGCGTCACTGTCACCACCAAAGAGGAACCGGCTGAAGGTATTCCTGATCTGGATACGTTCCTCTGCCTGAGCAGTGATATTCGCAGAACTGTTGAATCTTTCTGCGATCCGGATCATCTGCGGGCCCGCATTGCCTGTGAGGTTCCCGGCCGCAAGGAAGGTATTTACGGCAAGGTGGACCGTATTCTGACTCTTATAGCCACTGGCATTGAGAACCCTCTCTTTTTCCCTGACCATGATGCGGAGTGAGGTCGCGTTATGTGCCCCCTGCCGGGTATGGATCTGTACCTTTACAGTCTCGCCGCTGTCTGTCTTCTCGGTATATCTGACTTTGACTTGTTCAGGCTGGCCATTGCTGGCATTTGTCTTGTTCTGGGTCTGATCCCTGGTCTGATCCTCTGTTTTGTTCTTTGCCTGGATCTGTATCTTTATGTCATCATCAGCTGTCTTTGCACTCAGTTTAAAATTGACTTTATCTGACTGTCCTGGAGCTATATGAGATCTGTTGTTATGATCTGCGTTGTTGCCAAGGCCCTGCCCTGCGGCAAGGGCTGGTGTGGCAATCAGAGCAAATGCAAGTAAAAATGCTAGAATTGTCTTTAAATGTTTAATATTGTCCATCATTCACCTCTCTTGTTGTTCATACAAATCGTGTAGATCTCTGGTTGGAATTTCCCTCTGATAAGCACCCCTAATGATTACACTTTTATTTAATCTTCCTGTTGCAGATCATCTGCATCTGCCTTCCCAGGCTCTGGAGACGACAGTCTCGATCTCCTCATCTGTGATGTTCCCCCTATCTCCTGATTTTTTGATACCGAGTTCTGTGATGATTATATGCTGATCAGGAGTGATCTCTTTCTGCTCTGCGATCCTGGAGGCGCAGGCATTAGGACATCCGTCAATTATGACGACGCCGTCGGATTCTCTGCACATTTTTGTGAGATTTGCGGCCCCTGCTGCGAGCAGTGATGTACAGGCAAGGCTGCCATAGCCCTCGTCTGTCAGCTGAACTGCGGCCAGGTTGGATATCTGGCCTGTATTGGAGGCGCCTGCACAGGCGAAGATGATCCTGTTTTTGCCTCTTTCACCTGCACCACACCCACACGAACATGTCTGTTTCTCTGCCACTCTTCTCACCCCTGAAGGATCTCTTTGATCTCATTTACATCAGCGACCCTGCCTGATACCGCCAGTTCGCCGTCAATCATGAGTGCAGGTGTAAGCATGACCCCTCTGTCCATGATCTCTGTGATATCCTCGATTTTGACCACTTCAGCCTCGATTCCCATCTCTTTTACTGCGGCTTCCACATTCTTCATCATACGTTTGCATTTTAAACAGCCTGTACCAAGAACTTCAATATTTACCATTTTTGTTAACCTCGTCTGTGTATTCTTCCAGCAGTGCAGATGCATATGCCTCCTCTGCACTGCGTGGAACGTAGTTGTAGATCTTTACCTCTCTGATCAGTTCATTGCTGATAGATTTCCTGTCTGAAAGATCCATCTTCTGGATCTTGTCAAAGACCTCATCAAGCATGGAGAGGCCTATTACGACACCACCGACATTCAGCTGGTGTATACGTCGCATTGCCTCAGCTGCACAGCAGGGTTTATCTCTCATTTCTCTGTCCTCATGCTGAACATTCCATAAATCTGCACATTTCAAGTAATGTTGAAATAATTGTGGGGATAATTGTATTTAAAAGTACCTCATGTCAGATGAGGGCGGGGATCTGCTCTGCCTATTGCAGTGCATTTTTCCTGTCTCTTTACATACAATTGATATGAGAGGTATGATCTGAGATGCAGGATGCAGACAAACCCATGGCAATTCCTGATGAGATAAGGAATTCTCTGTGTACATGCGGTGGAATAGATGGTCTTGTGGAACGCCTGCCTGAGGATGAGGAATTTGCCTCTCTTGGGATGATACATGGGGCGTGCGCCGATGCCATGCGCCTGAAGATACTTGCAATGCTTAGTATCCAGCCTCTGTGTGTATGTGTTATAAGAAGTGTGCTTGATATCGCTGATTCAAAGCTGTCATATCATCTCAATGTCCTGAAGAAGGCAGGGCTTGTATCCGGGGATCAGAAGGGCAACTGGATCATATATTCCCTGACTGATGAAGGGAAGAACTGGGCTCCTGTCTCTCAGGAGATATGATCTTTTTTTACTGATTATAATCAGTAAAAGCCTTCTGGCTGAAATGTAAAAAATAATCCTGAACAACAGTCAAAAACAAAGAATAAGTGCCTCAGCCCGGATTTGAACCGGGGACAACCAGATCTTCAGTCTGGCGCTCTCCCAGTCTGAGCTACTAAGGCATTAGGATATAATCGTTGTTTGTTCCGGTTAATATAAGATTCGGTTTTGACTGGCTCATGTATTAGCCGCGTCACGCCGGTTTATTATGTCTCATGACAAAGATCAGAGGGATGGGAAGCAAGCAGAACCAGACTAACAATGGTGAGAATAACCTTATGAAGGGTCTTATGGGCAGGAAGACCCATGTGGTCCATCTCACACACAATGACCTTGATGCAGTGGGTGGGGATGCTATCCACAGAATGCACCATGGCAAGGTATTCACTATCTGGAGTTCTGTTGGCAAGTTTCCGCACCTCTTCGGCGTCATCGCAGGTGCACCCGGCAAGGGTGACCTCCTCAGTATATCTGATCTCGGATATCATACTGGCATGGAGACGAAGATCAAGAAGGCACGCTCAAATGGCTGGCGGATTGAGTGGCGCGATCACCACCGCTGGACAGATGAAGAGCGGGATCTGGTCGCCGGAATGGTCGATCTTCTTGAGATCGACACCTCAGTCTGTGCGACGGCTATAGTTGCAAGAGACCTCATGCCAGGTGATGCACAGGCCAGGGAGATCGCAAAGGTGGTCTGTGACTATGATCTCTGGAAGCATGAGGATCCACGCTCAAAGGTGCTTGGTCAGGTCTGCACCAGAAAGAAGAACCGTGAGTATGTCAGGGATCGCCTGGTTGAGGGCAAGATCACCGATGCAAAAATAGAGGAGGAGTACGCTGATATCAGCAGGGAGCGTGATGAGGCCATCAGAATGAGCATAAAGCATGCAAAGGTCTACACCGGACGTTACACAGTAGCCTTTGCGCCCCTCTATGGTTATCCGAGTGAGACTGCCCATGCCATCAGGGATGCCCTCAACACCGATATAGAGGTGATTGTCTCATCAAATGGCAGGTTCTCGATACGCTCTGTCCCGCCTGTCAGTCATCTGATTGCAAGGAAGTTCGGAGGTGGCGGCCACCCGCCGGCAGCAGGTGGTAACTTTGATTTCAACCTGCCTGACAGAATATTCTTCTTCCTGCTCAAAAGAACAAAGCACTATCGGAAACTCGTCGCTATAGCAGATGAGTTCTGAGGGAGTATTATCAAAAACCGAACTTCTAAGGATGTTTGGTTTTTTCCTTATATTTCCAGAGATTTATTTTTTAATTTAAACAATAGTAAACATTTGTTCACGTTCACTACTGGCTGAAATAGGGGCCTGCCAATATTATGG
>Ga0265294_10010867_pt1 | contig 10299 bp, 8 predicted proteins | sample MunlanPumphouse3_FD_192504 | JGI IMG/M metagenome (GOLD analysis project Ga0265294, IMG submission 192504) | Groundwater microbial communities from a municipal landfill in Southern Ontario, Canada - Pumphouse #3 | ecosystem: Environmental > Aquatic > Deep subsurface > Groundwater | place...
TGATGTGATTGGTTTAGTCGGCAATACCGGTAAATCAACCGGCCCGCATCTCCATTATGAAGTGCATTATCGCGAGAAAGTTATGAATCCACAGCATTATTATTTCCTTGATTTAAGTCCCGAGGAATATGACCGCATGGTGCAGTTGAGCAATAATGCAGGGCAGATGTTTGATTAGTGGTTAGTGGATAACATCTATGATACTATCTTTATGTTTACACGATATTTCTTTATAAAATCTTTATAATTTCAAAATTACATTTGCAGCCGTATAAAATGCTTCTGAAAGGTGTTTGCAGGTGTAAAAGATTGAAGTTATGAGGTATAACAGGACTTACCAAATTGTTTTAAAAGAATTGGGAAACTTGTTTTCCCTGATGGGATTAATTCTCATTGTCCCCGCATTTGTAGGTGTTATTTATGGTGAATGGTATTCGTCAATCGGATTCACTGTTTCAGCTGCGTTTTCTTTTCTTCTGGGAAAAGGAACTTATTTCATATTTAACAGAGCGATTGAACCACAGTATAATCACGGGTATGTTATTGCAGCTTTGGGTTGGTTTTTTATGACTGTGTTAGGTGGATTGCCATTTTTAGTCATATCTTACATCACTCCTCATGAGGTTATCCAATCCTTTATTCCTGTAGGTGCAGATTACACTTCGAGTATCCTTTATTTCAATAATCCTCTCCATTGTTTGTTTGAAAGTATGAGTGCGTTTACTACCACGGGATTGACGATGTCGGTACATGAACCTTCGATAGGGAAAACGCTGTTGTTTTACCGGTCATTTGCACAATGGATAGGGGGTGCAGGCTTTATTGTGCTGGCTTTGACAATGGTAAAGCATATTTCCGGCAGAAGTCTTAAATTACTTTATCGTTCTGAATCAACGGGGATTAATCTGCGCAATAAAGTTATTGACACGGCAAAGGGTATCTGGAAATCATATGCAATTATTACCGGTATTACTATACTCTATTTAATCATTGGAACATGGTTGATATTACCCGGATATCCGTTGCCCGATAATGTTTTTGACGCCATCAATCATGCGATGTGCGGACTTTCGAGTGGAGGTTTTAGCACCCTCGACGACAGCATTGCCGGTTACCATTCTGCTGCAATGGAAGCGCTGCATATTTTACCTATGGTACTAGGTTCTTTCTCCCTGCCTTTTTATTTCAGAATCTTTTATAACGGAAAACTAAATGAAATATGGAGAGATATTCAGACACGCTCCTTACTGATTTGTTTCTTTTTGGGGAGTCTTATTCTTTCTGTACTGTTAACGTATTCCCCTTCGGTTCAGGAACCATTCAGGGAAGGTGTTTTTCAGTATGTCAGTGCCATCTCTACCACAGGATGGCAGACGTCTAATATTCATTTGTGGGACGATCGTTCTTTTTTGATGATTATTTTTGGGGCGATGATCATTGGTGGCGCCTGGGGGGGGACGGTCGGGGGCATAAAAATCTATCGTGTAGTATTTCTCCTGAAAGGGATTCGTTGGCATGTTAAAAAAATATTCTTTTCTCCCCATACGATTAAAACCATGAAATTTGACCAAAGAGTAATGATGCCTGATGAAATTAATGAGGAATTGAATAATACGGGGATATTTGCATTGACTTTTTTACTCGTCATTTTGGTATCTACTTTTTTGACTACTTTCTTTTTGCCCGATCATTTTACTTTTTTTGATGCACTTTTCGAATCAGTGGCTGCCCAATCTACAGCGGGTTTATCGGTTGGTATCACCGACCCTGCAATGCATCCGGTAGTTGAAATTATTTATATTTTTCAAATGTGGGTAGGTCGATTAGAGATATTTCCCGTACTTGCTTTGTTCCATTTTACCTTTTTTGGTGCAAATCCAAGAATTCCTTAATCAGAGAATAAAGCCATATAATAGATAAATACTTGTGAGTTGGTTGTTGAGTGTTTTAATTCATGTATTTTTGTGTGAAAATAATCTGAATATATTATAATGAAAAGACATTTTTCTTCTTCGTGGTATGAATATCTCATTGTCATTTTTATTGTAGTTGTGTCAAGTCTGATATGCTATTTTATTACAGATCTTGCGGGCTATCGGGTAGTGTCATTTGTTTTGCTTTTTGTTGTTTCTCTTCTCGCTTTTATATATGGAACCGGGCCTGTATTGCTTGCATCTGCACTCAGCGCTTTGATATGGAACTTTTTCTTCATTCCTCCTCATTTAACATTACACATTGATAATACGGAAGATATGTTGATGTTTGTTATGTTCTTTATTGTCGCTTTGTTGAATGGGGTTTTAACTTCACAGGTGCGTCAAAGGGAATCAGTCATTAAGCAGCGGGAAGAGAGGACACAGGCATTATTCCAGTTGACAAAGAGTTTGTCAGAAGAAAATGATATCAGCAAATTAAAAAAAATGATTGTTGTGGGTATCAGAAAGTATTTTCACATCGATTCCATGGTTTTTCTCTCAGATGATATTGATGCCTTGAATACAGATGGAGTGAAAACTGTAACTTCTATGCCTCACAATGAAATTGTTGCGATGATGGATTGTTTTAACCGGTCTGAGCCCGGAGGTCGCTATTTTTCTCTTTATCCAGATAATCGCTATTCTTATTATCCGATGATAGGAAATCATATGAAAACGGGAATGATTGTATTGCTCCATCAGAATAAATTTACCGACGATGAAATGCAGTTTTGGGAAGCTTATCTTAGCCAGATATCAGGGAGGTTTGAACGGGAAATATTAAATAGAATCGCTCAAAAAGCTTTCATATTAGATGAATCTGATAAACTCTATAAAACTTTGTTTAACTCGGTTTCGCATGAATTCAGAATCCCGGTAACCACAATTCTGGCAGCAACGGATACTTTGATGTCGGAACAATATCCTGAAAATGTGCAGTTACAGTTGTTGACAGAGATTAATATCGCTTCCATACGTTTGAATCAGTTGATTGAAAATCTGTTGAATATATCAAGGCTGGAGTCAGGTCGGTTATCACTCAGGGTCAACTGGTATGATTTTCATGATGTTATTAATGAAGTTACGAAAACCTTAAAGCAGGAATTACAGTATTATCATTTAACCGTCAATATTCCGGATGATCTGCCTATGGTAAAAATTGATTTCGGATTAATTGAGCAGGTCATACATAATTTGCTTCTGAATGTCACTCAGTATGTTCCTCAAAATACCGATATTATTGTTGATGTCCACTTGTCGGGTGAAATACTTACTATTAAGATAAAAGATCAGGGTAGTGGTTTTTCTTTTGATGATATTACCCACATTTTTGATAAATTTTACAGAGGAAAATCCGACAAAACAGGCGGAACAGGATTAGGGTTGTCCATAGTCAAAGGCTTTATTGAAGCGCACAAAGGAAGTGTTGTCGTTTACAATCATCCTTCCGGAGGAGCAGTTTTCGAAATAAAAATACCGGTAGAGTTCTCAAATGTTAATGATGTTGAAAAATTATCATGAGTCAATTAGAAAAGATATTAATCATCGATGATGAAGTTCAAATAAGGAGATTATTGGAAATTACATTGTCAGCCAGCGGGTATAAGGTTTATGAAGCCTCAACAGCAAAAGAAGGGTGTGTTTTAGCTGCTTCGGTTAGTCCATCGCTAATCATACTTGATCTCGGATTGCCTGATGCCGATGGACAGGATGTCTTGCTAAGATTAAGGGAATGGTACACAAATCCGATCATCATTTTATCCGTCAGGAATTCCGAAGATGATATTGTTCGGGCGTTGGATTCCGGAGCAAATGATTATCTGACAAAACCCTTCAGAACCGGTGAATTATTAGCCCGTATGAGGGCCGCAAGCCGTAAAACAGAAGGTGAACAAGAAGCTGTGCTGGATTTTGGAGATCTCAGGATCGATCTTTCAAGGCATTTGGTAATACTCAAAGATGTAATTATTAAGTTAACAACAACAGAATATTCATTATTGGTGCTTTTAGCAAAGAATGAAGATCGTGTGCTAACGCATGCCTTTATTTTAAAGGAAGTATGGGGGTACCACTATGCCGATCAGCCTCAATGTCTGAGGGTATTTGTAGCTCAGTTGAGAAAGAAGATTGAAGAAGATCCGGCCAGGCCAAGGTATCTGATAACGGAGCCGGGGATTGGGTATCGGTTTCGGGGGGAATAGAAATTTAAAAACCTGTCAGGATTGACAATCCTGACAGGTTTAATACCATAAAATTACAAACGTGCTTTTATCGCCTTTGTCGCTTCCTCAAACCCTGGTTTTTCGAGCAAGGCAAACATGTTTTTTTTGTATGCTTCCACGCCGGGCTGGTCGAATGGGTTGACACCTAAGATGTAACCGCTGATACCGCAGGCTTTTTCGAAGAAATACAATAACTGTCCGAGGTAGAACTCATTCAGTTTTGGCAATTCTATTTTCAGGTTGGGTACGCCACCATCGATGTGAGCCAGCAAAGTACCCAATTCGGCCATTTTGTTTACTTCATCCACTCTTTTGCCGGCCAAGAAGTTCAGTCCGTCCAGGTTGGCATCATCGCTTGGTACCAGTACTTTATGATTTGACTCCTGTACTGAAATGACCGTTTCGAAGATGGTTCTTTCGCCTTCCTGAATCCACTGACCCATGGAGTGTAAATCGGTTGTGAAGTCCACTGCCGCCGGGAAAATACCGAGATTATCTTTTCCTTCGCTTTCTCCGTAGAGCTGTTTCCACCATTCTGAAACAAAATGGAGTTTGGGGTGATAGTTCACCAGAATTTCAATTTTCTTTCCTGTTTTGTACAGTTCGTTGCGCACTGCGGCATACTGAGCAGCGGGATTGTCTTCGAAAGGCGTGTTAACACCACAAAGTTTTTCCATGCTCACGGCACCCTGTACCAACTGGCGGATGTCGAAACCCGCAACAGCAATCGGCAATAAGCCTACCGGTGATAAAACAGAGTAACGACCACCGATATTATCTTCAATCACATAGGTTTTGTAACCTTCCTGAACGGCTAAGGTACGCAATGCACCCCGGGTTTTATCAGTTACTGCAACAATCAGTTTCTGTGCTTCGACTTTTCCCTGTTGCTGTTCCAGTTGTGTTTTCAGTAACCGGAAAGCCAATGCCGGCTCAGTCGTAGTTCCTGATTTTGAAATAGTGATAATGCCGAATTTTTTATTTTTCAGCAGTTCCTGCAACTCATACAAATAATCTTCTCCGATATTTTGACCGGCATATACTACTACAGGCGCTTTTCTATCAGTCTGAAGCCAGTTGAAGCTGTTTGATAATGCATCAATGACAGCTTTAGCACCCAGATAACTTCCTCCTATGCCTATTACAACCACTACCTCGCAATTTTCACGTAAAATTTTTGCTGTATTTTCCACATCAGCCAAATGAGCTTCATCAATGGAAGTTGGCAGATTTAACCAGCCTAAGAAATCATTTCCCTTTCCGGTACCTTCATGCAATGCTTTATTGGCTGCTGATGCAGTGCTTTTGTACCCTGCTACGGATTCTTTCGAAACAAATCCGAATGCTTTGTCGATAGTCAGTTTGATGTTTTGCATATCTGTAATTCGTAAATTTTTATTTTAGTTTGTCTGTTAGTTCTCTGATTTTCAATAAAGGAGATGCTCTGTTGTACAGAATTTCATAGACAGTATCCACAATAGGCATATCCACTTTATATTTTTGGTTGATCTCGTAAATGCATTTTGTTGCATAATAGCCCTCTGCAATCATTTCCATCTCTATCTGAGCAGTTTTAACAGAATACCCTTTACCTATCATGGTGCCAAATAAACGGTTTCGACTGAATTTTGAATAAGCAGTTACCAACAAATCACCCAGGTAAGCCGATTGACTGATGTCTCTGTACAATGGATTGGTTGCATTACAGAAACGGTTAATTTCCTGTATGGCGTTGGAAATTAACACCGACTGAAAATTATCTCCATATTTTAATCCGTGACAAATACCTGCGGCAATGGAGTAAATGTTTTTCATCACCGAAGAGTATTCCATGCCCATTACATCTTCACTGGTAGATGTTTTGACGAAACTTGTGGCAAATAACTGGGCCAGCATTTTGGCTTTATCCCGCGAAGCGGAAGCCAGGGTCAGGTAGGATAATCTTTCCAGTGCCACTTCTTCAGCATGACAGGGACCCGCCAGCACAGCAATATTTTCTTTTGGTACATTATAAACCTGCTCGAAAAAATCGGTTACAATCAGGTTTTCGTCCGGAACTATTCCTTTAATGGCTGATACAATGATTTTTTTATCAATTCTTCTTCGTAATTTCCGGAGATGTTGTTTTAAAAATGGAGAAGGAGTAGCAAAAACCAGGATGTCGGATGTGGCAACAAGGTGGTTGATATTATTGGTAAAACGGATATGGTCAGTGTCGAACTTAACCCCCGTGAGATAAGACGGATTTTTGCTCAGGCGGATAAATTCATCGATTTGCTCCTGTCTGCGCATGTACCAGTTTATTTCGCTGACATTATTCAGCAATATCTTGGCAATTGCTGTCGCCCAACTTCCACCTCCTAATATTGCGATTCTATGTCGTTCAGCCATGTTTATAGTTTTTGTTTACTGTAGTGGTTAGTGAATGCCTTTAAACCCTTATACTTTTAATTTTTAAACCAATAACTTACCACTAACCACTAACCACTGACTACTATTCATTATTCACTAATTATCGGTTTCATCTGCGGGAAAAACAACACTTCCTGAATTGCTTGCTGACCGGTCATTAACATGACCAGACGATCCATCCCGATACCCATTCCCGATGTTGGAGGCATACCATATTCTAAGGAACGCACGAAATCCATATCGATGTGCATGGCTTCATCGTCGCCCTTTTCGCTCAGTTTCAATTGTTCCTGGAAACGTTCAAGTTGGTCAATCGGGTCATTCAGTTCCGAATAGGCATTGGCCAGTTCTTTTCCATTCACCATTAATTCAAAACGTTCAGTAAGTTCAGGGTTATTACGATGTCGCTTGGATAGTGGACTCATCTCAATTGGATAATCCGTGATGAAAGTCGGCTGGATGTAGTTGCCTTCGCATTTTTCTCCGAATATCTCGTCGATGAGTTTTCCTTTTCCCATCGAAGGATCCGTTTCGACATGTAGTTGTTTACACACCTCCCGCAGTTGGTTTTCATCCATTCCGTTGATGTCGATGCCGGTATGTTCTTTGATGGCATCAATCATCGTGATGCGTTTGAAGGGTGTTTTGAAAGAAATGGTTTTGTCGCCCACCTGAATATCAGTCGTGCTGTTCACGTCCAGACAAACCTTCTCTACCATCTTTTCGGTGAATTCCATCATCCAGTTGTAATCCTTGTACGCCACGTAAATTTCCATGGCGGTAAACTCAGGATTATGTGTTCTGTCCATACCTTCGTTTCGGAAGTTTTTCGAAAACTCGTAAACTCCTTCAAAACCACCCACGATGAGGCGTTTCAGGTACAATTCGTTCGCGATACGCAGGTACAGCGGAATATCGAGCGCATTGTGGTGCGTGATAAACGGACGGGCAGCCGCACCTCCGGGGATGGACTGCAATACCGGTGTTTCAACCTCCATGTAGTCCTGCGCGTTGAAATATTCGCGCATCGAGTTATAAACCTTGGTGCGTTTGATGAAAATATCTTTGATGCCATCGTTGACCACCAAATCTACATAACGCTGGCGGTAACGTTGCTCCGGATCCTCGAATGCATCGTAGGCAACACCATCTTTATATTTTACAATCGGAAGGGGTTTTAATGATTTGGAAAGCACGGTGAGTTCCTGTGCATGCACCGAGATTTCACCCATTTGCGTGCGGAAAACATATCCTTTGATACCGATAAAATCACCGATGTCTAATAATTTTTTGAAAACCGTGTTATACATTTCCGGCTGTTCCTTGGTGTTGATGTCATCGCGACTCACATACACCTGGATACGTCCTTTCGAGTCCATGATTTCGATGAAAGAAGCTTTCCCCATGATGCGGCGGCTCATCAGACGACCGGCGATACACACCTGTTTACCCGATTCCTCATCCTTGAATTCAGCTTTGATATCCGTTGACCAGGCATTTGCTGGATACAACGCGGCGGGGTAGGGGTCGATTCCCATTTCACGTAAACGATTGAGACTCTCACGTCTGAACAGTTCCTGTTCGCTTAATTCTATGCTCATATATAGTTTATTTCAAAATTGTTGCAAAAGTACAAAAAAAAGGGTGGAATATACCATATTTTTGAAATTGCAGGGTTTGATGAGTAATGTTTTACGAATTGCGTGGCCATAAATGAATTGGAATGTTTAAATTTGGGGCTGAAAAATTTAAACAGTAAATCTATGAGAAATGGAATGAAATTAACGGTAAAAGAATTGACAGTCAGAACCATGAAGGTTAATGGTGTTGATTATATTTGTATTACAGATATTGCAAAGCAAAAAAATCCACTTGAACCCAAGGATGTAGTAAAAAACTGGATGCGGCTCAAAAACACTTTAGAATATCTTGGTCTTTGGGAGATGTTGAATAATCCTGCCTTTAAAGGGGTCGAATTCGACCCCCTTTTGAGAGATGCCGGTAGTAACGCATTTACTATGAGCCCTTCCAGATGGATAGAACTTACAGCTGCAATAGGTTTATTTACAAAAAATGGGAAGGGTGGTGGAACCTATGCGCAGAGAGATATTGCATTTAAATTCGCAAGTTAGGTTTCGGTAGAATTTGAATTGTATTTAGTTAAGGAATTCCAACGCCTAAAAGAAGAAGAACAGAAGCAACTCGGCTGGTCGGCAAAACGCGAATTAGCCAAAATAAATTATCACATCCATACTGATGCTGTTAGAGAGCATCTTTAGACCTGTCAGGTTTTTAAAACCTGACAGGTCTAAAGGAAGACATGAGTTATCATTCACTTATCATCACCACCTTGCTATACACCCCTTTCGACGTCTTCACTTTCAGGAGATATGTTCCGGCTTCAAATTCGCTTACCAACATTTGATTGTCGTTGGTGGTTTTCAATAAAACACCATTCAGCGAATAAAGTTGCAGCAAAGGTAATGCTTTTTCATAGGTTTTTACAAGCATATCTTCGGCAACCGGATTAATATAAATTAGAATTATGTTAGATTAATGGATGGAATATATGTTAGTATCAAAAACCTAATTATCTTTGCATTCATTGTGTTTATAGAATGTAAAAGTTTCTTATTTATATGAAAATCAATTGCTTTATTCCTTTCCTGAAAATCGAACAGATCGAAAAATCAATTGCTTCGCTGAAATTGTCGAACCTCGTTACGCAGGTGTTTTTGCTAAAGAAAGGTAAATCAGATGATAAAATTGCCGGAAGTACCTGTATCGGAGTGGATTCTTTCCGCTCAACTGCCTTTGTAAAAGCCGTAGCAGAATATTCGGATGCTGACTATACCTTAGTTTACACCAAGACGGATGAGTTGAACATGGGCTATTTTGCCCTGGAGCGCATGGTGCAAATTGCTGAAAATGCCGGTGCAGGCATGGTGTATAGCGATCACTATCAGCTTAAAGACGGAGTACGGGCTAATAAACCGTTAATTACATACCAGAAAGGAAGTCTGCGGGATGATTTTGATTTTGGTTCTGTGCTGTTATTCAAAACGGCCGTACTGAAAAAAGCGGTTTCAGAAATGACAACCCATTACGAACATGCCGGTTTATATGACCTGCGTCTCCGGGTCTCTCAATTCGCTGAGCTGGTTCATATCAATGAGTTTCTGTACACGGAGATTGAATCAGACAATAGGAAAAGCGGAGAGAAACAGTTCGATTATGTGGACCCGAAGAACCGGGCAGTGCAAATCGAAATGGAACAGGCTTGTACGGAGCACTTGAAAAGAATTGGCGGCTACCTGAAACCGGAATTTAAGAAGGTGGATTTCGATGTGCAGGCTTTTGAATTTGAAGCATCGGTGATTATCCCTGTTCGTAACCGTGTGAGAACGATTGCTGATGCAATTCAATCGGTGCTGAGTCAGAAAACTGATTTTAAATTCAACTTGATTATCGTAGATAATTTTTCTACGGATGGGACTACCGAACTCATTCAGCAATATGCTTCGGATAAACGTTTGATACACATTATTCCGGAACAAAAGGATTTGGGTATTGGCGGTTGCTGGAATGTGGGTGTTGCTCACGAAGCCTGCGGCAAATTTTCGGTCCAGCTCGATAGCGATGATGTGTATTCGGATGAAAATACCCTGCAGAAAATCGTGAATGCCTTC
>Ga0265294_10010869_pt1 | contig 10298 bp, 19 predicted proteins | sample MunlanPumphouse3_FD_192504 | JGI IMG/M metagenome (GOLD analysis project Ga0265294, IMG submission 192504) | Groundwater microbial communities from a municipal landfill in Southern Ontario, Canada - Pumphouse #3 | ecosystem: Environmental > Aquatic > Deep subsurface > Groundwater | place...
ATACAATTAACGTTAGAGGAAAATTGAAAAGGCAAGGCAGAACTCAGGGGTATACTTCAAAATATAAAAAAGCTTATGTTTCTTTAAATAAAGATAGCAAAGCGATAGAGTTCTTTGAAAGCTTGTCATAGTAAGGGAGGAGAGTAAACATGGCTATTAAAACATATAGACCTACCTCAGCTGGAAGAAGATTCTATACAACAGCATCTTATGAGGAAGTAACCAAGAAGTCACCAGAAAAATCACTTTTAGTTACAAAGAAAAAAAATGCTGGTAGAAATAATACTGGAAGAATTACTGTAAGACATCAGGGTGGTGGAAACAGAGTTAAGTACAGAGTTATAGATTTTAAAAGAAACAAAGAAGGCGTTCCAGCAAAGGTAGCAGGAATTGAATACGATCCAAATCGATCGGCATACATTGCTCTTTTAAATTATTCCGACGGAGAAAAAAGATATATCCTTGCGCCTAAGGGACTAAATGTAGGGGATACAGTAATGAGTGGATCGCAAGCTGAGATTAAAGTAGGTAATTCTTTGAAATTAGCAGATATGCCACTTGGATCAATAATACACAACATTGAGCTTCAACCAGGCAAGGGCGGACAAATAGTTCGTTCAGCAGGAAACCAGGCAAGGCTTATGGCTAAAGAAGGAAGATATGCAACAATAAAATTACCTTCTGGAGAAATGAGAATGGTATTGGCAGAGTGCAAAGCTACTCTTGGACAAGTCGGAAACATTGAATATGGAGTAATTTCACTTGGGAAAGCTGGAAGAAAAAGACACATGGGAGTTCGTCCAACCGTTCGTGGTTCTGTTATGAACCCTTGCGATCACCCTCATGGTGGTGGTGAAGGAAAGAGCCCTGTTGGTAGAAGCGCACCTATGACACCTTGGGGAAAACCAGCTCTTGGTAAGAAAACAAGAAACAGTAAAAAACAGAGTAACAAGCTTATTATTAAGCGCGTTAACTAGGAGAAAGGAATATGAGTAGATCATTAAAGAAAAAACCATATGTAGAAGAAAAGTTGTATAAGAAAATCCTTGCTTTGAATGAGGCTAGTAAAAAGCAGCCTTTAAAAACTTGGAGTAGACCTTCTACAATTTACCCAGAGTTCGTTGGACATACAATTGGTGTTCATAATGGAAAGAAACACATTCCAGTTTACTGTACAACTGAAATGATTGGACATAAGTTAGGTGAATTTGCACCTACAAGAAACTTTAAGGGACATAGCGCTGGAAGGAAAACAACAGCTGCTAAGAAATAAGGAGGAGTAAAATGGCTACAAGACAAAGAGAAAGAATAGCTAAAAGACGCCAAGAGGCAGATACTCGTCCTTATGCTATTGCAAAGTATATCGGAATGGGATCAAGTAAAGCTAAAAGATTGTTAGACCTAATTAGAGGAGTTGGATACAATCAAGCAGTAGCTATCTTGGAGAACGCCGATAGTTCCAATGCTAGGGATGTTAGAAAAGTTTTATTATCAGCAGGAGCAAATGCTGAGAACAATAAAGGATTAAATAAAGACGATTTATTTGTTGCTGAATGCTTTGCAAATGCAGGCCCAACTTTAAAAAGGGGAATCTTTAGAGGTAAGGGCGGACACGATAGAATTTTAAAAAGAACCTGTCATATTACAATAATACTTGACGCGGTTAAGAAATAAGTGAAGGAGGGAAAATATGGGTCAGAAAGTTAATCCAAAGGGATTGAGAATTGGTGTAAATAAAGACTGGGATTCAACTTGGTTTGCTCCTAAGGGAAAATTTTCAAGTTATCTTGTTGAAGATCATAAAATTCGTACCTTTATTGATAAAAAATACAAAACCAGCTCAGTTTCTAAAATTGTTATTGCAAGAGCTGCAAACAAGATAGATATTGATATCTTCACTTCGCGTCCAGGAGTTGTTATTGGAACCAAAGGAGCAGGGGTAGAAGAGCTTAAAAAAGAAGTTATTAATTTAACTGATAATAAAAATATTAATATAAACATTAAAGAAGTTAAAAAACCTGATACTGACGCACAGCTAGTTGCACAAAGTATAGCATTCTCGCTTGAAAAAAGAATGAGTTTTAAGAGAGTTATGAAACAAGCTTTACAACGTGTTATGAGAGCAGGTGCGCAGGGTTGTAAAATTATGGTTAGTGGTCGTCTTGATGGTGCTGAAATCGCAAGAAGTGAACAATACCATGAAGGAAGAACTCCGTTACAAACTTTGAGAGCTGACATTGATTATGCAACATATAACGCACATACAACATTTGGTGTTGTTGGTGTAAAAGTATGGATTTGCAAAGGTGAAATCCTCGATAAAAAGGCTACAAAGGAAATGACTGGCGGGAAGGAGGTAGACACACATGTTAATGCCTAGAAGAGTAAAAAGAAGAAAAGTATTTAGAGGCAGAATGAAGGGCAAAGCTACTCGTGGTAATAAACTTGCTTATGGCGACTTTGGACTAGTATCTACTGAACCTTGCTGGATGACAGCAAAACAAATTGAAGCTGGACGTATTGCTATAAATAGATATAACAAAAGAGGTGGAAAGCTTTGGATTGATGTTTTCCCAAACAAACCAGTAAGTAGAAAACCTATTGGAACAAGAATGGGTAAAGGTAAAGGAGCTCCAGAATACTGGGTAGCTGTGATTAAGCCAGGAAGAGTTATTTATGAACTCAGTGGCGTTTCGGAAACAGCAGCTCGTGAAGCTATGAGATTAGCTAGTCATAAACTTCCTTTTAAAACGAAATTCATCACGAGAGAATCGGAAGAAAAAACTGAAGGCGGTGAAGAATAATGAAAGCTAGTGAAATAAGAGAAATGACAGATAAAGAGTTGTCTGCTAAATTGAAACAATTAAAGCAAGAATTATTCAACCTGAGATTTGCAAACGCGACAGGACAACTCTCAAATCCGATGCAAATAAATAATTGCAGAAAAAATATTGCAAAAGTTCAAACAATTATGGCTGAACGTCTTGCAAAAAAAGAAGCGTAGGAGGTTAGGCTATGCAAAATCAAGAAGTTGAAAAAATCGAAAGAAACAGAAGAAGAACAAAAGTCGGTATCGTTGTTAGTGATAAGATGGATAAAACGATTGTTGTTTCTGTTGAAGAGGATAAAAGAGATCCTCTATATGGAAAAGTTTTTACGCAAACAAAAAAGTTTAAAGCTCATGATGAGAAAAACGAGTGCGGAATAGGCGATAAGGTAGAAATTACCGAAACACGTCCATTGAGTAAAGGTAAATATTTCAGACTATCAAGAATAGTTGAGAAAGCTAAATAAGGAGTGTAGTATTATGGTACAACCACAAACAAGATTAAAAGTTGCTGACAATACTGGTGCAAAAACAATAATGTGTATAAGAGTTCTTGGCGGTTCTTTCAGGAGAAGCGGTAGCGTTGGAGATATTATTGTTGCTTCTGTTAAGTCCTCTACTCCAGGTGGAGTTGTTAAAAAGGGCGATGTTATAAAGGCTGTTATTGTTAGAACTAGTAAAGGTATTAAACGTCCAGATGGTTCACATATTAAATTCGACGATAATGCCGCAGTTATTATAGACAACCAGAAATTGCCTAAAGGAACTCGTATATTTGGACCTATCGCAAGAGAATTAAGAGACAAGGGATTTATGAAAATAATTTCACTTGCTCCAGAAGTGTTATAAGGAGGATCTATGGCAAATCAGAAAATTAAATTAAGAACTGGAGATAAAGTAGTTGTTCTTACAGGAAAAGATAAAGGTAAAACTGGAAAGATTATAGCTGTAGAAACTTCTTCTAATGCGGTTGTTGTTGAGGGAGTGAATATTGTTTCTAGACATAAAAAACCAAAAAGCGCTAAGGACAAGGGAGGAATTGTGAAAAAAGAAAGCAAGATTAACGTGAGTAATGTTGAAATTCTTTGTCCAGATTGTAAAAAAGCAACAAAAATATCTTATGGTGAAGAAAATGGTAAGAAGTTTAGAAAATGTAAAAAATGCGGAGCTTCTTTAGATAAAGGTATTGAGATTAAAAAATCAGCAAAGGCAGACAAGAAAGTAGAGAAGAAAGAAGTTAAATCAGTTGCTACTAAAATCGACAAACCTGAAATTAAGGCTCCAAAAAGAGTTGTTAAAGACACAACAAAGAAAATAAGCGCTAATGTTACAACAAAAAAAACTGCAGTAAGAAAGACTGCGGATAAAAAAGGATAGGAGGTAGATGATGAAAGAAGAAAATAGATTGCTTCACAAATATAATACTGAAGTTATTCCCGAAGTAATGAAGGAATGCGGCTATAAGAATATCTACCAAGTTCCAAAAATTGAAAAGATTGTTATTAACCGTGGGCTTGGAGATGTTAAGGATAATCAACAAAACTTCAATAAGGCAGTTGATGAATTAGGTGCTATTGCTGGACAAAGACCGATTGTAACAATAGCAAAGAAAAGCATTTCCAACTTCAAATTGAGAGAAGGTCAAAGAATTGGTGCAAAAGTTACTCTTCGAGGAAAAAGAATGTACGAATTTTTAGATAAATTAATATCAATAGTTCTTCCGAGAGTTAGAGATTTCCAAGGAGTTTCAAATAAGGCTTTTGACGGAAGAGGAAATTACTCCTTGGGATTAACAGAACAATTAGTATTCCCAGAAGTTAGTTATGAAAAAATCGATAAAATTAGAGGAATGGATATCATCATTGTAACCACTGCAAATACGGACGCAGAAGCAAAGCTCGTTTTGCAAAAACTTGGAATGCCATTCAAGAGCAGAGGTTAGGAGGAAATATGGCAAAAAAAGCATTAAAAGAAAAACAAGCAAAAAAACAAAAGTACTCAACTAGAGAATATACCCGTTGTAAAATATGTGGACGTCCTCATTCTGTATTAAAAAAATATGGAATTTGCAGGATTTGTTTCAGAGAACTTGCATACAAAGGTGAAATTCCCGGCGTAAAAAAGAGTAGCTGGTAAAAAGGAGGAGAATGAAAAATGGTTACAGATCCAATAGCAGATATGCTTACAAGAATGCGTAACGCTTTGACAGCAAAGCACGAGTCCGTTTCCGTACCTACCTCCAAAACAAAGCTAGCAATAGCTGAGCTTTTAGTAAAGGAAGGCTACGTTGAATCATACGCAGTTAGTGGTGAGGGAATAAAAACCTCTATCGATATAAAACTAAAATACGGACCAAATAAAAAAAGAGTAGTACAAGGCTTGAAAAGAATTTCTAAGCCAGGTTTAAGAATTTATGTTGGAGTAGAAAATCTACCTTATGTTCTTAACGGGCTTGGAATTGCTATCATTTCTACGAGTAAAGGTCTTATGACAGACAGAGAAGCTCGTAAAGAAAGAACTGGTGGTGAAGTCTTGGCTTACGTGTGGTAAGGAGGAAATATGTCTAGAATTGGGAAAAAGATTATTGTTATTCCTGCTGGTGTTACAATAAATGTAGATGATGATAAAATTACAGTTACAGGACCTAAGGGAACCTTATCAAGAGAACTTCTTCCTAAAATTGGAGTGGAGATTTCAGACAATACATTAGTTGTTTCAAACAAGGGAAAGGCTGACAACGATGCGAAATGGGGATTAATGCGTCAATTAATTTCAAACATGGTTGAAGGTGTAGAGAAAGGATTTGAAAAGAAATTAAATTTAAACGGAGTAGGTTTTAAATTAGTAAAAAATGGGGCAAACGTTACTATGAATGTTGGATTTTCCCATCCTGTTGAAATTATCGCAGAGCCAGGTATTGAACTTGAATGTGAAAAAACAGTTTTAACAGTTAGAGGAATTGATAAAGAGAAAGTAGGACAATTTTCCGCAAAAGTTAGAGCTATAAAACCTGTCGAACCATACCATGCTTATGGAATTAGTTACGTAGGTGAAAAAATAGTCCGTAAAGAGATAAAATCTGGTAAGGCTACAAAGAAGTAAGGGGTGAAGTATGATAAAGAAAGGATGTAAAAACAAATTAAGAAAACAAAGAAGCCTCAGAATTAAGTCTAAGTTAAGAGGAACTTCCGATCGTCCAAGATTGACTGTTCACAGAAGCTTAACAAATGTTTATGCTCAAATAATTGACGATACAAAAGGCGTAACGGTTGTAAGTACTTCAAGTTTAGCTAAAGAATTAAAAGATTCCCTTATCGGAAAGAGTAAACAAGAGGCAGCATTTGTCGTTGGTGAAGAAATTGCTAAAGCTGCTAAGAAAAAAGGTATCAAACAAGTCGTATTTGATAGGGCTGGGTACATTTACACTGGTAGAGTAAAGTCACTTGCAGAAGGGGCTAGAAAAGCAGGATTAGAGTTTTAGGAGGACGATATGCAGAATAATGATAGAACACAAGCTGGTAAAAAGAAATTTGAAAGAAGACCTAGAAAATTTAATAAATCAGCTGAAGATGACGGAATTTTTAAGAAAACTGTTGCCACTAACAGAATTACAAAGGTTGTAAAAGGTGGTAGAACATTGCGATTTAATGCTCTTGTAGTTGTTGGAGATAAGAAAGGCAAAGTTGGAATCGGAATGGCAAAATCAGCAGAAGTGCCTTTGGCAGTTGAAAAAGCAACGCAAAGAGCTAAAAAGAAAATGGTTGAAGTTGCAATGACAGGAACAACTATTCCACATGAGATTATTGGGAAATTTGGTAAAAGCTTTGTAAAAATGCTTCCAGCTAAAGAAGGTAACGGAATTATTGCGGGGGGTTCTGTTCGTGCGGTTGTTGAACTAGCAGGAATTAAAGATATCACAGCAAAAGCATATGGCTCAAGAAATAAAGTCAACTGTGTAAAAGCAACAATAAATGGATTATTGCAGTTAAAAACCAAAGAGGAAATAGCTTCTCTTAGAGGGAAAACTGTAGAAGAAATAATGTAAGGAGAGGAAACATGGCAGAAGTAAAGAAAACAACAAAAACGGTAGAAAAGAAAACAATAGCTACAAAGACTGCTCCTAAGACTGTTGAAAAGAAAGAAGTAGCAAAACCGGCTGTTAAAAAAACAACAGAGCCTAAAGAAACTGCTCCAGCTACTAAAAAAGTAGCTCCAAAAGTTGCTGACCAAAAAATTGTAAAGGAAGAAACTAAAAAAGTTGCTCCTGAGCAAAAAGAAATCAATAAAGAGATTAAAAAAGCAGTTATGCCTAAGAAAATTAATACTGCTCCAAAGACATTAAGAGTTACTTTAATTAGAAGTGCAATTGGTTATAATAAAAAACAAGCAAGAACACTAAAAGCATTAGGTCTTGGGAAAATGAACTCTCACAATGATTTAGTTGATAACCCAGCAGTAAGGGGAATGATATTCAAGGTTAAACATTTAGTAAAAGTTGAAGACTTGAAAAAATAAAGGAGGCAAGCGTAATGAGAATACATCAATTAGCCCCTGCGCCAAACTCGAAGAAAACCCAAAAAAGATTGGGTAGAGGGATTGGCTCAGGAACAGGAAAAACCAGTGGAAAAGGTCATAAAGGTCAAAACGCTAGAAGTGGCGGCGGAGTTAGACCAGGATTTGAAGGCGGACAAATGCCTCTTATCAGAAGATTGCCACGTAGAGGTTTTAATAATTATGAATTTAGAAAAAATTATGTAACAATTAATGTATCTGATCTAAACGGACTAAAAGAGAACAGTATTGTTACAGCAGAGCTTTTAAAAGAGGAAGGAATTATTAATAAAATAGCTCCTTATGGATTAAAAGTTTTGGGTAATGGTAATTTGGAAAAAGCTTTGACAGTAAAAGCAAGTAAATTTACAAATTCCGCAATAGAAAAGATTACAGCGGCTGGCGGAAAAATTGAGGTTCTATAATGTTTAAGAGATTAATTTATGCGTTTAAGTCTAAAGACACTAGAAAAAAATTACTTTTGACTTTCGCACTACTATTAATATATAGAATAGGTTGTTGGATACCAGTGCCAGGATTGGACTTTGTAGCATTTAACGAGAGTATTAGTGACGTAAGTTTCTACAACTTGTTGAGTTCTGCAAGCGGTGGAGCCTTGGCTAACGGAGCATTATTAGCTCTTGGTATTGGACCTTACATTACTGCATCCATTATTATTCAATTATTGACGCTAGTCGTGCCTAAATTGGAGAAATTAGTTAAAGAAGGCGGTGAGGAAGGCAAAAAGAGAGTCGCTTGGTATACTAAGTTGTGTGCGCTTGTTCTCTCTGTAGCACAAGCAATCGCAATCGTTATTTCTTATGGTGATACGCTAGATGCTTCACTATTTAATGGGGCAGTTCCATTATGGGTAATTGGAACAATGGTTGCTCTTATATTAATTGCAGGTTCAATGTTCACATATTGGCTTGGTGAGAAAATCACTGAAATCGGCCTAGGAAACGGACAGTCTCTATTAATATTTGTAGGAATATTAAGTACTGCAGGAAGTAGTTTGCTTGCAACAGTTACAAGTATTAAAGACGATGTAGCAGGAAACTTGACTCAGTTAGGACTTTTCTTATTCTCACTTGTATTAATATTTGGGTTTATAGTGTTTATGGACTTAGCTGAAAGAAAAATCCCAGTCCAGTATGCAAAACAGATCAAAGGAAGAAAAATGTATGGTGGTCAAAACTCCTTCATTCCAATCCGAATTAGTGCAACTGGAGTTATGCCAATTATTTTCGCTACAGCACTACTAAGCTTTCCACAAATGATTATAAGTATATTTGACTCAGATTTTAGTGGAGGATTTGCTCAGTTTTGGTCAAAATATTTAGGAACGGGTACTTGGTTATACATCGTTATTGTTGGTTTATTAATTTTGGCATTCACTTATTTCTGGGCTCAAATAACATTTAATCCAGATGATGTGTCAAAAAATATTCAACAAAATGGAGGGTTCATACCTGGTATTAGACCCGGAAAACCAACCTCTCAATATTTAAAAAAGATATCTGGCAGAATAACACTATTTGGAGCGATTTTCTTGGCAATAATTGCTATCATCCCATCACTTATATTCAAGGGGATTGGCTCAGGAGCATTGGTAAATGCATTTAGTGCAACTGGATTGTTAATTGTAGTTAGCGTTGCGTTAGAATTCGATAAACAACTTGAAGCTCAGATGCTAATGAAGAATTATCGTGGTTTCTTAAATAAATAGCTAGAAGGGGATTTTGAATGAAGATATGTTTAATTGGAATACAGGGTAGCGGGAAAGGAACCTTGGCTCAAAGCGTAAGAGATATACTAAATCTTCCTATAATATCTGTTGGTGCGATTTTTAGAAAAGAGATTGCAGATGAAACAAAAATAGGAAAGAAAGCTCAGTATTATGTTAGCAAAGGAGTTAATGTTCCGTCGAGAATAACAAACAAGATGGTAATAAATCGTTTACGACAATCAGATTGTAAAAGCGGGTTTATGCTTGATGGTTATCCTAGAAACATGAAGCAGGCAAAAGCTCTGGACAGAAAAATTAAGTTAGATAAAATTTTTAATTTAGAGTTAGAAGATGACATGATCGTAAAAAGACTCTCAAACAGATTAACTTGTGAAAAGTGTAGTACTGTTTATAGTTCGAAAACTTATAAGAAGAAAACTTGTGAAAAGTGCGGTGGTAAATTAGTAAGGCGAGAAGATGATAATCCTGATTCTATACGGAATCGCATAGAAACCACTAAGGGAAAAACTTTTCCAGTAATTGATTATTATAGAAAAAAAGGAATTGTTGTTGACTTAGATGCTAACAAAACGCCTGAAGAGGTAGAAAAACAATTTCTCGAGGTTCTGGGGATAAAGAAATGATAAAAATAAAAACGGAAAAAGAAATTGAACTGATGAGAATTGCTGGCAGGATTACAAGAGATACTTTAAAACTGCTAGAAGAACATTCAAAACCGAATATCTCTACTGCTGAACTAGATAAAATTGCTTTTGATTATATTATTGGTCAAGGAGCAAAGCCTTCGTTTAAAAACTATGGAGGATTTCCGGCTTCGATATGCGCATCTATCAATGAAGAAGTTGTACATGGGATACCTAGTAAAACTAGAATTTTGAAAGAAGGAGATATCCTTAGTGTAGATGTAGGAGCTTGTTACAAAGGCTATCATGGTGATGCGGCAAGAACATTTGGAGTTGGTAAGATTGATGCGAAGAAGAAAAAGCTTATAAAGGTAACAGAAGAGTCTTTCTTTAAGGGAATCAAAAATATTAAGGCAGGGAACTTTGTGGGAGATATTTCCCATCAAGTACAACTATACGCAGAAAAAAATGGATATGGAGTAGTTAGGGAATTGATTGGGCATGGGGTTGGAAGAGAACTTCATGAAGAACCAAACGTTCCGAATTA
>Ga0265294_10010872_pt1 | contig 10296 bp, 9 predicted proteins | sample MunlanPumphouse3_FD_192504 | JGI IMG/M metagenome (GOLD analysis project Ga0265294, IMG submission 192504) | Groundwater microbial communities from a municipal landfill in Southern Ontario, Canada - Pumphouse #3 | ecosystem: Environmental > Aquatic > Deep subsurface > Groundwater | place...
ATCATAGCAAATTCCTATTGGTTTACCATGTTATTTTTGTATGCAAATACAAAAAGAGTGCACTAAATAATCTTGAAGGGGAATTGAAGGAGGTTCTATTCGATGTTGCCGATGTTGCATCTAATTCAGATTTTGAAATTCTCGAAATAGAATATGATTTGGATCATGTATATTTACTTGTCAAAAGTTATCCGAAAGTTAGTATATTATCCATCATAAGAAAGCAGGGATAAGTTGACGCTTACATTCCCTGAGCTAAAGCCTCAGGGGTTTTAACGCTGCGTTCTATAAATAAATAAGGAAAAGGTAAATAAAATCGATCATTTTATAATTTATAATTGGATAATTTCTCACAGTTTGTGATCCCATTCTTCAAATTCTTTCTCAACTCTATCAACCCAAGTCCGAACAATCTCCATTATAACGCCTCTTATTTCAGACTTTGGCTGGCCTCTGTAAATAAACACGTACCCTCCCCCATCAAGGTTTTGCTGGACCCGCCGCAAAACCTCTTTCTCATAAAGTTTTTTTACCGAACGCTGGACTGTCGAAAGATCAAGCTCAAGGGCTTGGGAAAGAGCTTCAGTACTCAGGCCCTCCTCTTCATGATTTATGAAAAATTTCATTACCTTTAGATCAGCTCGGGTCAGGTTCAAAGCACACTTAATCACGTCCTCAATTTTAAACTCCTTGCATGCGAAATCAATCATGACACAACCTCTAATCTTCTACAGTACTGATATTTGCAGCCATTATATATAAAGACGGGGGAATCAAAAAAAATAAAAATAGAAGAGAAAAGAAATAAGAAAAAAGAAACAAACTCCGGAAATTACATTCCAAGAGCTGTTTTTGTAATGGTATCTTCGATTTCTCTTCGGAGTTTTTTTGGAATAGCTCTAATTCCAACATCAAGAAAACCCCGCACAAGCATCCCCACAGCTTCCTCTTCAGAAAGACCTCTTGCCATAAGATACTCGACTTGGGCCCGAGCAAGCTTTCCAACCGCCGCTTCATGCGTTAGTTCGATATCTTCCACATTTGCCTCAAGGATGGGAATAGCCCTTTGAGATCCGGACTCGCTCAGAATAAGGCCCCGACACTCCAGATGTCCTTTTGCCCCTTTAGCCCAGCCTAGCATTTCCCCTCTGGCAATTATTTTTCCTCCCGTAGTAATCGTTCTTGAGATAAGTTCAGCCCTTGTGCCAGGAGCATTGAATACAGCTCTGCTTCCAAGATCCAGCTCCGAGCCCGGATAAGCTATTGCAATAGTGCTAAGCCTTGTTACCGCTCCTTTACCTTCAAGTCGAACCGTGGGATAACTCTGAACCGAACGCACAGGTTTTAGGCAGATGTAATTGCTTACAAAACTTCCGCCTTCCTCTACACAGACAACGGTCCTTGGTCTGACTCCTATTTGTTTGTTCCAGTTATGGATCATGGTAAAGTTAAGGCTTGCACCTTTTTTAATGTAGATCTCAGAAATTCCAAGATGCAAGCCTTCTTCCACCCCTTTTTCTACAGTGCAGCCCGTAATTAGATCAAGTTGAGCTCCTTCCTCGACAAACACGATATTGTGAAGGGTTTGAGAAACCTTTTCGCTCCTCAGGAGAAGACAGGTCTGAAGTGGAAAGCTGGCCTTTTTTCCGGCTGGAACCCGGATAAAGTAGCCGTCTGCAGCCTCAAGATAGCTTTTTGCACTGTACTTGTCCGTATCCACAGGCACGAGCTTCCAAGCATAGGCTTTTAGCCACGGATGTTTTTTTAAGGCTTGTTGCGTGGACAAAAGTTCAAGGCTTTTATCGCTAAGCGAAGTATGAGCAAGAGCATTATCCGTAATAATAAGGCTTCCAAGTCGGGCTTTTGCATCCGGCACGATTCCGACCTGCAAAAGGGTCTTTTTGCTTTCTGGATCAAGCTCCCGGAGATCTTTGATAGGCTTTGCAAATTTTGGAGCCGCGCCAAAACTTTTAAGATCAAAATCCTCTCCATAGCGGGCCCTTTTTTGGAGGGCTTTTTCAGCCCGTTTTTTCAGGTTCAGCTCTTCAGCTTGCATCGGATGCACTCCTCATAGCCTCTGCTTTTGATTTCATCCAGTAGTTCAAGAGGGTTTCCCGAACACATTATTCTCCCTTCACAAAGAATATAACCCCGATCCGCCCGCACATAGTCCAGAATCTGCCCAGTGTGGGTGATTATGAGGGCGGATTTCCCTTTTTCATAACGCTCTCCTGGACACTTGATTCCCGCCGAGAGCATTTTTCGGATCAGCTTTCCAATCTGTCCTATGCTTACCAAATCCACCCCTGATTCAGGCTCATCTAAGAGAAAAAAAGCCGGATCTTGGGCCGCGAGTTGCAGAAGTTCGGAACGCTTGATTTCTCCTCCGGAAAAGCCGACATTTACATCCCTGTCTAGAAAAGGTTTCAGATCAAGCGTTTTGGCCAGAGCCTCAGGCTCAATTCTTCCCCTGGAAGTTGCTTTTATAAGCTCCCGCAACCGAACTCCTGAAATATCGGGAGGTCTTTGCATCATAATTCCTATCCCCCTTTTAGCTCGCTCGTCCACGGAAAGCTCCGCAAGCTCTTCTCCATTAAAAAGAATACGTCCTGAAATCACCTTATAGCCACTAAAGCCCATAATTGTTCTCATAAGCGCGGATTTTCCAGCGCCGTTCGGGCCGAAAAGAATGTTGGTATGCCCTTTTTTTACCTCAAGGTCGAGGTCCCGGAGCAGGACTTTTCCCGCAACCTCAACTGTAAGCTTTTCTATTTTAAGCATCTGCAATCCCCCTGAAAAATAACTCTCATGCAGCTTATTTCATACAATTCTTAAGAAGCAAACCCCTTTCAAAAAAAGAGCTTTTTAAAACCCCTCTTATTTCATTCTACCTGCATTCTATTTTACTTTGTGGCTTTTCCAAGAAAAAATATACCAGAAGGAAAAAACTTGGAAAAATAGATAATAAATAAAAAAAGCCGAAAACTTAATTAAAAAAATAATAAATGGAATGCAAAGAAAAAAGAAGGCTTAAAGAGGCAAAGTAGGGCAAGCAAACTCTATCTCAATTACTCAAATTTTATTAATCAAGTTCGATTACTCAAGTTCTATTTGCAATCCTGCCCCGATATTCAGAAAAGAAGAGGGAAAGCGTTTTTGGATTTCAGCTTTATGGGTACTGCAATGGCCTGCTGCAACAAGTTTGAGGCCTTTGAGCTTTTCAAACTCTGTACTTGAATGAAGCCCGCCTATGAGGCCTCGAACTTTTCCAAAGTTTTTAGCAGCATCCAGAATGGCAGAAAGCCCAGGGTGAGCACAACCAGTCAGGACATAGATCCCTTTACCTGAATTCAGAAAAAGAGATTGCTCTTTAATTTTAGTTCCAAGTTCTCCGCTGCTATAGATTCCTGGAAGGATTTTGCAGGGCCTGCTTATCTCAACAAGTTTAGCCCTTTTTTGGATTTCAACTTTCATATTTTTGGAAAAGGATTCAGGCAGATAAACCGTCAAATTCGGGTTTGCTCGAAGTAAGTCAGGAAGACCCCCTACGTGGTCCCAGTGTTGGTGAGAAAGAACAAGTTTCTTAAACGAAAGGGGAGAAATTCCAAGTTTTTCCATATGTTCAAGCAGGAGACCTCCATCCCAACCTGTATCGAAAAGCAGAGAATCCTTCTCAGTTTCAAGCAAAGCAGAAAAACCCCAGCTCCCCTTAAAACCTGGCTCCGCCTCATTGTCATAGAGTATAGTAAGTTTTAACATGCTATTTTCTCCGATACAAGGAGCGTTTAGAGTTCGGACATTGTGCTATAATCAAGGACCGTTTTAATAGGTTCGGTAAGGATTTCGATTCCAGTTTCTTCAAGAGCACAAATTCCGTTGATTCCCCCCACAAAAGAGACTCCGAATTTTCCAACTTCTACTGGCGCCCCGAAAATGGACTCTCCTACTTTTCCGGGAGGAAGGCAGCCTGTTAAGCCGACTTTTTTAGCTTTTTCAATAATCTTACAGGTTTTTTCAAAAGCCGAAGCGTTAATTTGCCTCACATTAGCAAGGATTTTTCCAGAACCTCCTTCAAGGACCTCAAGCACTGAAGTAGGTTTTCGTTTCATAAAGATCTTTATAGGATCGATCGAGGTTCCACTATAAGAAATCAGGTCCAAAAACCGGGCAGGTTTGTGGGCATCAATTTGCAAAATACCTCCATAAGCGGGTTCGACAGGAATTCCAGCCTTTAAAAAAAGGCCATCAAAGGTCACACTGCAAATTGTTGCAATTCCTATATTTCCAGGAGGAAGAATAACTTCAGGATATTCATCTTCTTCAAAAATCCTGACCCTTGGACTTATGGTCTGCCCGGCATGGGCTGTGTAAGAAAGCACTTCGATTACGGTTTCAAAATCGTCCTTATCAAAAAAAGAGATATTTGCCGCCACATCCCCTTTCCTGGACTCAAGGTCGAACGTGGTCCGATAAGCCATTTCCTCAATGCGGGAAATAACAAAGCCGAAACGATCTCCGATCAGAGCATCGTTCATTTCGTCTTCTCCAAATTCAGTAAGCGTCCTGCCCGCATACCCATGCTTTTGCGTAAAGCCCCGCTCATCCAGGATCCTGAGATGGTAGCGAACAGCACGCTCCCCTATATCGTAGCCGCGATTGTTCAGTTCGTCGGCTATGGCCCTAGCCCCTATGGGCTTTTCACTCTCATGAATCACCCTCATGATTTCAATGAGTTTTCGCTCGATTTGCGGATCCATCATGTTTTACACCGTTATAAATGTAGAAATTATGAATTCCCGGAACCTAAATTCAATAGCAGAAAAGGTAATATATAATCAACTAACTTTGGGAAAACCCTACAAGCTCAATAAAATCAGTCGATTTAATGCCTGATCCGGGAGTTTATTTTTCGATATTATAAGCTATCAAAGTTTCGATACTAAATGTAGAATTAAAGGCTTTCTGCTTGATTCTCCTAAGCTAAAGCCTTAGGGAATTTCTGCTTAGGTTTTATAAAACAGTTTTGTACTTAATATAATTTTGTATTTCAACCCTTTGAAAAAACAAGCCCCACTCCAAGCTCTGCCTCAGACTCTTTTTATAAACCCTTTTGAAGGAGAATATAATTCCCCTGTAGCCAGCAGCCCCTGCAAAACCTTTTCAAACATTTCAAGACTTAAGCCTCTTTCAAGCGCAGCTTCCTCTAAAGCCTTAAGTTCCTTTTTGCCCCCAGAAGCCTCAAGCAATTCAAAAAGAATTTCTTGGGGGCTTTTTTTTGGAGAAGCGGATTTTTTTGCCTTTTCCACTTGCAAATGAATAGGTTTTTCAAGCTTTTTTGAGGTAAAAACCGGAGTTTTAGGCTCTTTTATAAGTTTTTCAAAAAACTCTGCAGAAGCTTGACCGGAAAATTTGGCCTGAAGCCGAGTTCGAGCTGTTATGGCTTCGGAAAGTTCGTCCGAGGCAAAAAAAACTCTCAATTTTCGGACCCTTAAAAGAGCCCCACAATGCTGACACCTTGTTGTTTTTTGAGCCGACTGCTCAAGAACCTGAGCATGTTCCCGACATTTAGGACAAACCACAACTATAAAACGCAGGTTTTGATCCGGAAAATAAGCTTTTAAATCCAGTGCTAAGACCCCCTTTGCTTCAGATTAGCTTTCTTACTCGCTTTTGTAGTAAACTCCCCCCGAATAAAGTCTCAGGGGTTTTATGCTGCGTCCTATAAAACTGCCTATTTTAAAAAGCTTTCCAAGATTTATTTTCCATACCTTCGCTGCCGCTTTTGATAATCCCGGATTACCCGAAGCAGATCAAGCCTGCGGAATTTTTCCCAGTTAACATCTGTAAAATAAAGCTCGGAATACACCGACTGCCAGACCAAAAAATCCGAGAGGTGCTGACCTCCAGAACGGATCATAAGATCGGGCTCATGCTTTACAAGCAAGTGGGATTCCAGAAGTTTTTCATCAATATCGGAAGGGCGCACACTTCCTGCTTTTACATCCTCTAATATAGAAAAAACAGCTCTTGTAATTTCACTTCGGCCTCCAAATCCCACAGAGACATAAATATAAAAATCTGTTCCGGATCGAGAAGTTACCCCTTCTCCGGTTTTTCCATAAATTTTGTATCCGATTCCTGCGGGAAGCCCGGAAAAAGCCTTGTTTAAGAGGCTTGTCAACCTCAAAGCCAGCCCCTCTTCCAAAAGGGGATCCGAATTAAGAATATCCACATAAAGGCTGACGCGTTTTACCTGATACCTCCTAAAAGAAAGCAGGACTTCTCGCAATCTGGAAACTCCTTCGGGACCCAGGAGATCACTTTCCGTAAGAATCAGGGCCACATGTTCTGGAATCCTGGAAGGAACCCGCTTTATCTGCCATATAAGATAGCGTTCGTAAATCGGATAAATAAAAGCAAACAAGTTCATAGAAAAAACCTTAAATTAAGCTGTATAAACGTAAGCTAAGCCTTTTTAGGCCTTGCTTCCCGCAGCCAGCTAAAGCCCGCTTTAGGCTCGGGAAGGCAGGCTTTAAAACATATATAAAAGGCTCTTTACTTTGCAGTGGATACTATTTTAATTACGTCCCCGTCCTTAAGCTCATGCTTTTCCCCAAGTCTAAGCCTTGTCCGCGCATCTACGGCATACAAGAAGCGATCTCCGATATCGGAATGGATCTGGTAAGCCAACTCCCTGCAAGTTGAGCCCCGCTTCATAAGGTGAGCGTCAGGAAGCATGTTTCCGTTTTTATCGGTCCATTTTCCTTCATCTTCCACAGGATAAACAACAATAAGATCCAGAAGTTCAAATACAGTTCTGTTAATACATTCTTGAACTCCAGTCCCTCCTTTCGTCTCCAAAAGCTTTTGAAGCGCTTCGAGCCCTTTTTCCTGTTTTGCATTCAGGTTAGCGTCCAGAATTTCAAATTTTTTGTCTCCTGGAGTGTAGCGAATGGCTCCGCTTTTGGCCGCAGCCCGAAGCGCAAGTTCAGCGGCTGCACTTGTGGAAACCACCCTCTTCTTAAGCTGTTTAAGCTTTTTTAGATTTTCAGGAGGAGCAATATCGGCTTTATTGGCAGCTATAAGCATGGGTTTGCTTATTCTTTCCAGGGCCTCACAAAGCCTAATCATATCAGCTTCAGTCCATTTTACATGCTCAACTCTTACAAGCCCGGTCTCAATAAGAGCTGCGTTTACATGAGATTCAGTTATTCCGGCCCCTGCAAGCTGATCCGCAAGAACAAGTTCAAGCTTAAGGCCTTCAGCCTGAATTTTTCGAGAGAGCTTAAACCAGTTTCGCTCCAAAATTCCATAGAGCCACATGGTAATTTCCCGATTTAGAAAAGTTACGTCTTCAAGAGGATCATGGGCTCCGACTGCAAGGGGATTTCCTTCCTCATCCGTGCCTCCCGAAGCATCGATAACATGGATAATAGCTTGAGCCTGTCTAAGCTCGTCAAGGAAGGTATTTCCAAGGCCTTTGCCTTTGTGGGCATCCGGGACAAGCCCTGCAACATCGATTATATCAATTGGAACAAGTCGGATGCCGTCTGTACATTTTCCGCACTCTTTTTCTTTTTCTTTACAGGGACAGTCCACCCTTACATAACTAACCCCATGGTTTGCATTGATGGTTGTAAATGGATAATTGGCAATATCAACATCTGCCATAGTGGAAGCTTTGAAAAAAGTGGATTTCCCTGCGTTGGGTTTTCCTGCAAGTCCAATAGTCATTGACATAATTTATAAAAGCGGACTCGTTGCATTTAATCTTTATTGAAAGAGAAACCTAAAAATCAGAGCTTTTTAGGTAGGATTTTGCCCACTTAATTAAAAGAAATAGATAGAGTTTCTTTTTTTCGGCGAAAAACTTTATATGATTGAATGTTGTTATGGAGCTGTACTTGATTAAGAGTGTCCCGATAGGGTAGCGGATATCCTTGAGGCCTGCGGAGCCTTAGACCTGAGTTCAAGTCTCAGTCGGGACGTAAATTCTTTTTTCTTTCAGAGTTTTTCTTCTGAATACAAGCTTTTTTTCAAGCTCGCCCCTTCCTTAAAAACTGATAGGGGAGCGGAGTTGACTGGAAAGTTTTATATGGGTTTATCTTACATTATTTAATTATAATGTCCTGTGTTGACTGAGCTGTCAAGAATCTCTATTCGATCTTTATTCGTTTATAATATAGGAAAACAGTAGACATAGGAAACTTTTATGTATATTATTTCCTTATAAGACTTATCCGACAATACAATATTCTTATATTTATTCTGTTATGTCCATCTAAGAAGCTGGCACTCATATAAAAGGAAACCCGGGACCTTAATTCAATGTATGAGGAATTTTATGAAATCTGGACAAAGGGACTTGCTCGATAGCTCACATAAAAGGTATTTGTCAATAAGTTCTGAAGAACTTGAAACACTTTATGAATTAATAAAAGATTCGGTTTTAGAGGAGCTCCGAAAGGAACTTAGAGCAAATTTAAATACGCATTCTTTGGATTTACATTCCTTGGATTTAAAGCCTTTGAATAAAGGTTCATTGCAGCAAAAGCCTTCGTATAAAAAACCTATAATTCAAAGAACTTCTTATGAGGAATTTTCACATTCACTCCCAACTTATGATAAATCTAGGAATCAGGAAGCTTCTTATAAAGAGCCGACAAATCAAAGAGCTTCTAAAAACCCTTCATTAAATCAAAGCCCTTCATTGAATCAGCAGGCTTTGAAAGCTTCCATTCTTTCAGAGATTAGAAAAGAATTTATGGAGAATGCAGCATCCTCCAGCTCTGAGCTTCTAAAAAACTCCGTTCTTAAGGAATTGCACAAGGAATTTGGAAACCTGAAGCCTTCAGAAACTGAACAAAAACTAAAAGAAATGAAAAATCTCCATGATGGGCTTCTCAGGGAATTGCTTGACCAGAAAATCGTTGTTAAAAAGCTTGAAGAGCGTATAAATCAGCTTTCTGAAAAACTTGAAAAATTGGAAAAATTAGAAGAACTGGAACAACTAGGAAAAAATTCTTATCCATTCAAACCTCCGCTTCTTAAGGACCCGTTACCCATTCATACACAAAAAAGAATCAAGAGCGTCGAGGCTAAGAAAAGACCGGAGCCGACTCAAGAAGGATTCAGTATAAAAGACGTTTCCCAAACTCAGCCAGAAAGATCTGCAAGGGTCAAACTGAAAATCGAAGATGAGACTCCGGAAACTCAGGCTCTTGAAAATCCCGAAACAAAATGTGAATATATTATTGCAGAGAGTGGAGAACTTAAGGCCAATCAAGTTCCAAAGAAAAATCCGAAAAACTCCAAACCCCGCAAATGTGAATTTATCGTTGCAGAACAGCCTGTAAGACCTGTAAGAGAAAACGAGAGCATAATCCAAAGAGATGACGAAGACGTGGAAATTATTACCTGTGAGAGAAAAATGCTTAATACCCATTAAGGCATAAAAGTAGATCCTTTCTGAAAAAAAAGAAAGGAAGGGACTTCTTTCAAGGACTCTTCAAGGACTCAAATCCTCCGGAGCTTGGCACTAAAAACTCAGTGTCCTTCCTCAAATCTGTTTACTAAAATATAAGAAATTAAGTCCCATAGCCCGTCCACATGAAAATAAGGCGGAAAAAACGTGGATGGTATTTGGTCTTCTCCTAAGAAGGCTAGAGCCTTTAGGAAAAGGAGGCTTTTCCGCCTGGGTAAAATTGCAGAGGGCTCACGTGTATATAAAAGAAATTGAGTTTGTTAATTTCAAGTCCTTCGGAAAAAAAGTAAAGATTTCCTTTTACAATGACTTTACCACAATTTCTGGGCCTAACGGGAGCGGAAAGTCAAACATCATAGACGGGATTCTTTTTGCGCTTGGACTGTCTAGTTCCAGGACCCTCCGTGCCGAAAAACTAACCGATCTAATCTACAACGGAGATATAGACAAAAAACCCAATTTTGCTCAGGTCACAATCCGTTTTGATAATACCGATCGGAAACTCCCCTTAGAGCTTGATGAAATCGAAATCTCAAGGAAAGTCCGCAGGACCAAAAGTGGATACTATAGCTATTTTTATTTTAACGGAAAAGCAGTCAGCTTAGGCGAAGTTCATGCTCAGCTCGCAAAAGCCGGAGTGACTCCCGAAGGCTATAATGTTGTAATGCAAGGAGATGTTACCCGAATAATCTCGATGCCGGCTACAGAGCGAAGAAAAATCATCGATGAAATTGCGGGGGTTGCAGAGTTTGATGAGCGCAAAGCAAAGGCGCTTGAGGAACTTGAAATTGTCAAGGAGCAGATTGAAAGAG